>Ga0209252_1000175_pt1 | contig 52467 bp, 52 predicted proteins | sample SaaInlV_135m_DNA_3_FD_184673 | JGI IMG/M metagenome (GOLD analysis project Ga0209252, IMG submission 184673) | Marine microbial communities from expanding oxygen minimum zones in the Saanich Inlet - Saanich Inlet SI074_LV_100m_DNA (SPAdes) (version 2) | ecosystem: Environmental > Aquatic >... | reverse complement strand
GTAAATTTGATACCTTGTTACCAATACTAGAGTCTGAACAGCGTGATGAGCTCTTCCACTGGCTGCGTCACCGACCACTGTTACATCATGATAAAAAGCTTGGCTATGCCATGATCCATGCTGGACTCCCACCACAATGGAGTCTTAAACAAGCAAAACGGCGAGCACATGAATTAGAATCAGTACTGCGCGGAGATAACTATCGTGACTTCCTGCGAAATATGTATGGCAATCAACCTGACCGCTGGAGCGGTAAACTAGAGGGGGTAGATCGCCTCCGCTTTATCACTAATTGCTTCACCCGCCTGCGGTTCTGCTCAGAAGATGGCACCCTTGATCTTAAAACCAAAGGAAAGATGGGGTCACAGCCAGAGGGTGATCTCCCTTGGTTTCAGGTTCCAAATCGTAAAAGTGAAAAACATCGAATCATCTTTGGACACTGGTCAACTCTTAATATCAAGACCAAGAATAACGCATATCCCATAGATCACGGCTGTCTCTGGGGGGGGAAACTTACCGCACTACAGATCAATTGTGAGCCACCAAAATGGCATAGTGTAGATTGTAGCGAGAGTTTAGTGCCGTTCTGAAATAGACAAGCCACCACTCTAATTCACTTTCTCTCAAACCGCACAAAACTATATGGATGAACATTTCTCTCATCTGCTAGATGATCTTCTCTAAAAACCTCTAGCCACTCCTCAGCACTCCACTCTGGAAACCAAGCATCCCCCTCAACTTCAAGATCAATCATCGTTAACACCATTCGAGCTGCACGCGGTAGCAGCTGCTCATAAAATGATGCCCCGCCCATTACCATCACCTCTTCAGCCTCTCCTGCCATCTCTAGCGCCGCCTCAATCGACCCCACTACATCACACCCATCAAGCTGCAAGTCAGCGTCTCGGCTCACTACAATATTCTGTCGTCCTGGAAGGGGACGACCAATTGAGTCATAAGTTTTGCGCCCCATTAAAATTGGCTTCCCCATAGTTTCAGCTTTAAAGTGCTGTAAGTCCGCAGGTAATGACCAAGGGAGTCTGTTATCAATTCCAATCACCCTATTATGCGCCATCCCTGCAATGAGCGTAATCATTGGCTGTTGACTCAAACTGCCACCACGCCCTTGATGTGCGGATGCGCCTCATACCCCATCAACTCAAAATCATCAATGGTAAAGTCAAAGATTGATTTCACTTCTTGATTAATTTTCATCGTCGGAAGCGGATAAGGTTGGCGGCTCAGTTGTAGATCAGTCTGTTCCAGATGGTTAGAGTAGAGGTGGGCATCCCCCAAAGTATGGACAAAATCACCCAACTCAAGATCGCAGACCTGTGCAACCATCATCGTGAGTAGTGCATACGAAGCTATATTAAACGGTACCCCAAGAAAGATGTCGGCACTACGCTGATAGAGCTGACAAGAGAGTTTTCCATCGGCAACATAGAACTGGAAGAATGCATGACAGGGAGGAAGTGCCATATTCTCAATCTCTCCCACATTCCAAGCAGAGACAATGATTCGTCTAGAATCTGGACTATTTTTGATCTGATCAATTATTTGAGTAATCTGGTCAATATGGTCACCACCTGCTGTCGGCCAAGAGCGCCACTGTGAACCGTAAACAGGCCCGAGATTCCCATCTTCATCAGCCCACTCATTCCAGATCCGCACTCCGTTATCTTGCAGATATTTAATATTAGTATCGCCCGAGAGGAACCAGAGTAGTTCATGGATGATCGATTTTAGGTGACTTTTTTTGGTTGTAACCAAAGGGAAACCATCTGCTAGATTAAAGCGCATCTGATAACCAAACACGCTGAGTGTACCCGTTCCAGTACGATCCTCTTTTAGGGAACCATGAGTTTTAACATGACGCATCAGTTCTAAGTATTGTTTCATTAAACAGTACTATTAACTACTTAAAAAATGCATCAATAACTAACGCAGCAAGTCCATCGATCAGTGCGTCATATAGTTCTGCTACCATTATGCTCATAGTTAGCAACTATATAGATTAAGAGTCTTTTTGTCAACTTTAATCAGAGATTTTTTTCCGAGACAACCACCACAACACTACGCCCAACACCACCATCGGCAATGATAAAATCTGCCCCATAGTTACCCACTCAAAGGCGAGATAACCTATATGAGCATCAGGAACTCTAGCAAACTCAACTCCAATTCTAAATAGTCCATAAAATATCAAGAACAGAGATGATACTGCCATTAGAGGACGCGGCTTACTAGAGTATATCCAGAGAATAGCGAACAGTAACACGCCCTCTACTAGAGCCTCATAGAGTTGCGACGGATGGCGAACCAAGAGCTCTGGATCGGTATAGGGAAATATCATCCCCCACGGCAGATCGGTCTCACGCCCCCAGAGTTCTCCATTGATGAAGTTACCGATGCGCCCTGCTCCTAGACCTATCGGTACTAAGGGTGCAACAAAGTCTGTCACCTGGAAAAAACTCTGCCCTTGGGTACGACGTCCAAAGATCCAGAGCGCCACTAACACTCCCAACAGTCCTCCATGAAAAGACATTCCGCCTTGCCAAATCTTGAGGATATCTAGTGGATTATCAAGGTACGATGGTAGATCATAAAATAGAATATAGCCGAAACGCCCACCTAGAATAACCCCTATGGCTGCATAAAAAATGAGATCTCCGACCTGCTCTTCACTCCAGAGTGACCCTGGCTTTCGCGCACGGGTAGTGCCTAAATACCAAGCGGAGAGGAAACCGATTAGATACATCACTCCATACCAGTGAATAGTAAGTGGCCCAATCTCAAAATAGGGTTGGATATCTGGAGCGATCATAACCTTAAATATAGTAGATAATCAGAGTAGTCGATAACTATACTGGTAGAACTCTACTAGTCAGACACTTAATATATTCACTCTCTGGAATTGCTGGATGAACTGGATGATCTGGTCCTTGATGCCCCTCTTCTAGAATAGTAAGGTTTCTGTCTATATGTCGACTCGCCTGCAGAAGCAGCGATTTAAGCTGAGAACTCTGCAGATGATGAGAACAGGATGCACTAATCAATATTCCATCTTTATTTAGGATTCGCATTGCCAACTCATTTACTCTACGATAACCATTAATTCCATTTTTATGATCTTTTTTACGCTTAATAAATGCCGGAGGATCTACAATTATTAGATCAAACTTCTCTTTAGATGAATGAAGCTCTTTAAGTGCATCAAACACATCACCGTGCAGAGTGGCTGCTCTCTCTTCTACGCCATTAAGCTTAGCATTATGGTGAACCTGATCTAGTGCTGATTCAGAACTGTCCACACAGAGCAGGTCAGTGGCACCAGCTGCGAGTGCTTGAATACCCCATCCACCAATATAACTAAATAGATCGAGGACTCTCTGCCCTTTCACATAATTAGCCATACGTTGGCGATTAATACGATGATCATAATACCAACCTGTTTTCTGCCCACTCTTCAATGCAGTCTCAAACTTAACTCCATTTTCCTCGAGTGCAACCAACTCAGGAACTGCGCCCAAAGCACTTTCCACATACAACTCCAACCCTTCAACTTCTCGTGATGATATATCATTTTTAAATAAAATAGAGGATGGTTTTATCACCTTAGTCAGTGCCGCAACTACCTCATCCTTAACCTGCTCCATTCCTGCAGTAGTAATCTGCACAGATAATGTATCACCAAAACGATCCACTACTAAACCAGGCAATCCATCCGAGTCTCCGTGGACAAGTCGATAATATGGAGCGCTAAAAATTCTTTCACGAATTGAGAGTGCAACCTTTAGGCGGTGAGTAATAAGCGATTGGTTAAGACGATAGGTTGAGTCACGACTAACTAAGCGAGCACATATCAGAGTGTTTGGATTTATATAACCAGTACCAAGAGACTTACCGTTATACGCCAAAATCTCAACCTGTGCTCCAGCTTCAAACCCAGTTAATGGGGTACTATTAACGTCAACCTCATTGCTATAGACCCAGATATGCCCGCCACGTAGACGACGCTCTGCACCTTTATTAAGTTTAAGTGGTAAAAGTCTATTCATAAGTGTATCCACAAAAAAGGCGCCCGACTGGACGCCTTAGTAAAAATTATAATTTATAAATTAAGGAATTTACAAATATAGAGTCATAGTCTTAGATGCATCGCCAGCTTCATCAAAGAAGGTGGAAGCGCCTACAAACTCTACCCCATCAATAAAGTCACTATGCTCATATCCGAAAAGCTCAACCGTCATCTGGCAGGCTAAAAATTTAACCTCAAATTCTTGGCACATTTCACGCAACTCTTCAACAGATGCTACACCATGATTTTTAGTGCTCTGCAGCATCATCTTAGATGCAGCCCACTCAAATCCTGGCATATTATTCATAAACAAGTTTGGTAGTTTTGGAGCCCAATCAATCTTGCGCAACCACTCTGGACCATAAGGAAGCTTCATCGGCATACCTGGGTTCCCTGCTGGAGATACTCGTAATTTACTAGTGTCTTTTAACAGGAGGTTCAATCCATAAAAAGTAAAAAACATTGAGACCTCTTTATCGAGTGCTACCGCTGTACTTCCTAGAATAAACGGAGGGTAAGCCCAGTCAAGCGTACCCTTGGTACATATCATTGCAACTTTTTCAGTTCCAGCCATGGTTGGCTCCTTATGATTTCTTGATCATAAATACAAATTTGCCGCCCTCTTCACCAGAAGAGACTAGCTCGTTGCCTGTCTGATTACAGAAGGCTTCGATATCTTTTACTGAACCTGGATCAGTTGCTATAACTCGCAGAACCTGACCAGCCTCCATTTTGGTTATTGTTTTTTTAGTTCGCAAAATTGGTAGCGGACAATTTAGTCCTGATGCATCCAGTTCTTGATCAAAATCAGCCATTCTTCAAATCTCCTATATCATTAAAATATCTACTTGAGCTTCTACGAAGCCACTCATAAAAAATATATGTGCCGTATATTATGCGCTATATATGCACTAAATGCTACAACATCATAAATTAAATTGCAATTCAGTAGTGTCTATTATAAAGTAATATAATATTACTGTACAACTTATTCCCAACCATCGATAGTCAATACTATGCCCTACACTAATCCAATACCGCTAAACAATGATTAAGAAGCGCTATTTATATATGAACAGACAACTTTTATCAAGCTTTAAAAATATATTTACTGCTCTGCTATTGACCTATATCACCTCGACTCAACTGGTGATAGCTGGCAACATTCGTCTTCCATCACTAGGAGGAGACTCCTATTCGACAATCATATCTCCAGAAGATGAGATTCTTCTTGGTGAAGCCTTCATGAGATCTCTACGAGATCAGCTTACTCTAATAGAGGATTCAACTCTAAACCACTATGTTAAAAATTTAGGTCAAAAATTAGTAGGGCAGAGCGATGACCCTACTCGGGACTTTGAATTTTTTATTGTAGATGATCCAACTATAAATGCTTTTGCAGGACCTGCCGGAAAGATAGGTATACATAGCGGATTAATTGACAAAGCAGAGAGTGAAGGAGAGTTAGCTGCAGTACTTGCACATGAGATATCTCACATCACACAACGCCACCTAATGCGCAGAGTTGAAAACCAACAGGGTCTTCCTCTCTCTACAATTGCCACTGTTCTTGCTACTGTGGTAGCAGCCTCGGCTAGCCCTGAAGCTGGACAAGCTATCGCCGCAACAGCTACTGGATTATCAATTCAGAAACAGATTAACTTCACTCGCAGTAATGAGCAGGAGGCTGACCGTATAGGAATGCAGATACTTAATGATGCTGGTTACTCCCCAAAGAGCATGCCTTCATTTTTTCGCAAACTTCAACAAGCAAACCGCAATAGTGGAGATAGTGTTCCAGAGTATCTACGCACCCATCCACTCACTATCTCTAGAATTGCTGATGCCGAGAGTCGGGCCAGTCAGCTCACTACTCCAACCAATCAAGAGGATAAGGGGGTGGAATTTCAATTAGTGAAGCAACTGATTAAAATTCACCACTTCAATAATCCAGATATTGCACTTCGATACTATCATAAACTTAATAAAAATAGAGGCGATAAATATGAGTATAGATATGGGTATGGAGTTACTCTATTAGAATCTGGAGACCCTCAGCAAGCCTTAATCCAACTCCAACAACTACTAAAAGATACCCCAGATAATCCAATGCTAACTATCTCTGTCGCCAAAACTAAGCTGGCAATAGGAGATATAGATGGCGCACTTCAGAGTATTAAAAAAACGGTTAGACTCTACCCTGCCCATATCCCGCTTATACTTGCGTATACTGAGCTGTTAAATAGACAAAAAAATTATACCGAAGCGGTACGGTTATTAGAGGACGGAATAAAATATCACTCAAACAGCCCTGAACTACAACATCAGTTAGCTGTCATTCACGCTAGAGCAAACCATCCTGTAGAGTCTCATCTAGCGGAAGCAGAGTATCAATTTATGCGTGGAGAAACTAAGAACTCATTGAGCCAACTAGACTATGCTGACAGAGCTCTGCGGGAGAGTAGAGGGAGTGAACTGAGGAGTAACAAGTTCATCCTCTCATCCACTATAGATGCTCTAAGAGTTATTTATGAAGAGAAAGAGAAGTTAGAAGATGCAGCCACTCAGAATTAGAAGATTAAGGTGAAGGTTAAAATTCAAGTTTACAACTCGAAATATCTCCTCAACCATAAATAGGGGGTTACCCCAGAGGTAGGCTTAACCGTAACCTCCAACACTCCAAACTCAGATCTTGGTATCTGCTTCACAACCTCGCCATCTGCGCCGATCAAAGCACTGATCCCACTATTAGTTGCGCGCAAAATTGGACGAGCGGACTCTAATGCTCGCATTCGCGCAATCTGCAAATGTTGATAAGGTGCAAGTGAATCTCCAAACCATCCATCATTACTTAAAGTGACCAAGAGCTGTGCCTCAGGAAGCTGAGAAAAGGTGAGTCCAGAATATGCAACCTCATAACAGATAGTCACCGAAAGAGGAGTATTGCCAATGAAAAAGAGTGGTTGATTCTCAGCACCACGGCTAAAATTTGAGAAAGGGATTTGAATAAATTTAAAGATTGGAGTTAATAATTTTGGCAGTGGTAGATATTCACCAAATGGAACTAGTTTGCGCTTATGATATTCCGCCAAGATGTTACTCTCCTCCCCATCACTCACGCCACTCTTATTTATTCCACCCAACAAAATTGCGCTATTTAGATAGCCTCTGCGTTCTCTATCCAATAACGGAATACCACTTAAAATATAGCGTTGCTCAGATTTCAGCTTAATCTCTAAAGGGGTTAAAAACTCATCCTGGAGTTGAAAGCGAAAAGCAGGGATTGCCGTTTCAGGCCATATAGTAAGATCGACACCTTCTCCTACCGAATTTTCAGGAGGACTGGCTTCAAGATAGGTAGCAAGTGTAGTTGCTCTATTATCCAACTTCCATTTTTCACTCTGCTTAATATTACCTTGGATTAGAGCCACCGACAGTGACTTATCTACAGGCTCAATCCAGTTCAACTGTGAACTTCCCCAACTCCCCAATAGCATAGCCAGCAGGAGCAGCGCTGACAACCTTAAATTATGAGAACGAACTATATTAAACAGCAAGAGAGCTATAGTTGCTAAAAACAGTGATACCCCATAACTACCAACCAATGGTGCTAATCCACTATAAAAAGTTCCAGGGGCGGTATCTCCTAACAACAACCAAGGAAAGCCCCCGAAGATAGCGCTACGAATCCACTCAAACAGTACCCACCCTAGAGGGTAGAGCAGATAATTAGCTCGTAATCTAATTAATAGTGCTGCTAATAGTGCTGGAAAAAGCGCTAAAAATGCAACGAAAAGGATAGTTAAGAGTATAGAGAGCGGTAGATTTACTCCGCCAAATTTGGCAATACTAATCTGGACCCAACTTACCCCAACCCCAAATTGTCCCAACCCAAATATAAATCCACCACGAAATGCAACCTTATAATTAACGGCTTGTTGCACTACCCAATACAGGAGTGCCAGAGAGATTGGAACTATCCAGAACCACTCAAAAGGGGCAAACGCCAATGGAAAAACTGCGCCAGCTAAAAGTGAGACTACAACTTTCACAACGCTTAATCTTGCGATTGCACTCTCTCCTGCTGTTAGAGAATGCATTAAGAAGAGTTGAGCAGTGGTGTATCATCATGCAGCGGAAAAACATTAACTTGCAACAGATGAATACGCCGATTATCCGCTCGCAGCACCTTAAAACGAAAACTATCAATTTCAACTGTCTCTCCACGCAGAGGCATATGCCCTAAATGACGAGTCACCAATCCACCAACTGTCTCTACTCCATCTTCATCCAACCTTGAAGAGAAGTATTCATCAAAGTCATCTAGAGGAGTGATCGCTTTAACTGTATGTCTAATGGAGCTGTGCTTATGGATAAATCCATCTTCAAAATCATGTTCATCCTCAATATCACCAACAATTTGTTCAAGAACATCTTCAATTGTTACCATGCCTGCGACACTACCATACTCATCAACTACAATAGCGATGTGGTTTCGACTAGAGCGAAACTCTTTTAACAGTACATTTAACCTTTTACTCTCTGGAATAAAAATTGCTGGACGAAGATTTTCACGCAGACTAAAATCACTCTCTTCCTCGCGCCAATGAAGCACATCCTTAGCTAACAAAATTCCAACCACCTCATCCCTGTTAGCTCCAATTACTGGAAAACGGGAGTGAGCAGTTTTAATGATTGCTGGTAAAAACTCTTCTGGCGAATCCTCAAGTCCAACTACCTTCATTCTAGAACGAGGAATCATAATATCTCTCGCATGCATCTCAGAAAATTGGATAGTGCCCTCCAACATAGTTAAACTATCAGCATCTAGAATTTGACGCCAGTGGGCACTGCGTAGCAGTTTCACAAGCTCAGATCTATTTGCAGGCTCAGCTATCTCTTGTTGCAGGAAGATCGATTTAATGCGCGAAAAAAATGTCGGTTGCTCTTGTATCATCTATTATCTATGGTTAGTTAGTTGGTTAGTTGGTTATGTATTTATGTTAGTTATCTTTCATTGATACCGATACAGTATCATATAATATCATCTGTAGCCATACTCTAAATACCTTAACATCTATCCAGATAAGGATCAGAAATTCCCATATTGGCAAGAATTTCAGCCTCCATACTCTCCATCTCTTCTGCATCACTATTTCCGATATGGTCCATACCTAAAAGATGAAGAACCCCATGCACTACCAAATGGGCCCAGTGAGACTCTACACTTCTGTTTTGAGAGTGCGCCTCTTCCACAACTAATGGAGAGCATATTAAGAGATCTCCTAGTGGAAAATTTAGAGCTGCTTCAACTGGCAACCCTTCTGGCTTCTCGAAGGGGAAAGAGAGAATATTAGTTGGACCACTTTTGTTTCTATACTGACGATTAAACTCTGCACTCTCATCTCTGCCAACAACTCTAATTGTTAGTTCCGCACTTTTATCTATGCCTACAGCTCTACCTTTGGCTGAATTTAGTGCCGACTCTACCCACTCTAAAAATTTACTATCCGCTGGAGTATTAGTATCAGCCTCCACCCTTTGTACTATCACTGAGCTCATAACCTTAACTATTTACTACTATCATTTGGATATCTTATTCAGCAATCTTTTCTGCAGAGTAAGCTCGCACAATCTTTTGCACTAATGGATGACGCACTACATCTATAGAGTGGAAAAAAGTAAATCCGATATCCTCTACTCCATCTAATACATCGATCACATGGCGTAGTCCTGACGGTTGTGAATTGGGGAGATCTATCTGAGTTATATCTCCAGTTACAACTGCTGTTGAACCAAACCCAATTCTAGTCAACAACATTTTCATCTGTTCAATCGTGGTATTTTGTGCTTCATCTAAAATGATAAAAGAGTCATTTAAAGTGCGCCCACGCATAAAAGCCAGTGGAGCAACCTCAATCACTTTTCGCTCAATTAATTTAGTTACTTTATCAAATCCCATCATTTCGTAGAGTGCATCATAGAGTGGGCGCAGATATGGATCAACTTTGTCTGACATATCTCCAGGCAAAAACCCTAACTTCTCTCCTGCCTCTACTGCTGGACGAACTAATACTAGACGCTTAACTCGGTCGCTATTCAGAGCATCTACAGCACTTGCTACAGCTAGATAACTTTTTCCAGTTCCTGCTGGACCTATCCCAAAGGTTAAATCTTGAGATACAATCTGGTGAAGGTAGCCGCGTTGTCTACTCCCACGAGGACGGATAACTCTACGGGGGGTTTTAATAACCACCTCTGGAATAGTAGACTCTTTTCCATTACCCTCTTCGCTTAACTCTATCTCTTTTAACAGAAGATAGATCTCCTCTGCAGATGGGGTATAACTCCCATCCTGATCCGTAATTTCACGATAGATACTCTGCAATACTTTAACTGCATAATTATTCGCGCTCTCTTCACCTCGTAGTTGAAACTCTCCACCACGATAGTTAATATCCACCTCAAAATATTTTTCAATTTGCTTTAGGTGGTTATCAGATTCTCCACACAATGCGCTCAGCTCTACAGCTGTTATCTCTCTAAAGCTTAACTCTGTAACACTCTTATCAGAAGATTTTTTCATAATTATGCATTCCCAACCAAAGCGAGCACTCCACGCAAGGAGTTTGGCAGAGCTTCCGTTATCTCTACATCAACAAATTTACCGACTAAACTCAACTCACCATCAAAGTTCACCACTCTATTATTCTCAGTACGCCCAGCTACTTGACGCTCTGGATTTTTGCGTGCTGCCCCCTCAACCAATACTCTCTCAACACCACCGACCATATCCCTACTAATATCCATTGCTATCTGATTAAGACGCTCCTGCAATCGCGCTAATCTCTCCTTCTTTACTTCTGGCGGCACATCGTCAGGAAGGTCAGCAGCTGGAGTACCTGGACGAGGACTATATATAAAACTAAAGGAGCGATCGAAACGGAGCTCTGCAATTAGATCCATGGTCTCCATAAACTCCTTATCCGTCTCTCCTGGAAAACCAATAATAAAGTCGGAAGATAGGCTTAACTTAGGGCGAGCTTTGCGCAGTTTCTGAATAGTTTCACGGTACTCAGCAATAGAGTGCCCCCGCTTCATCATCTTTAGAATATGGTCAGATCCACTCTGTACTGGCAGGTGAAGATGGCTCACTAGTGATGAAACCTCAGCATAACTATCAATTAGAGACTGGGTCATCTCAATTGGATGAGAGGTAGTGTAACGAACTCTCCCCACTCCATCCAGAGCATCAAGGTAGTGAATCAGAGTAGCTAGATCCGCAACCTCTCCATCTTCCATCACCCCCCTATAGGCGTTTACATTCTGCCCCAACAGTGAGATCTCTCTCACTCCCTGCTCAGTTAATGCGACAACTTCTGCCAATACATCATTAAATGGACGGCTAACCTCTTCTCCACGAGTATATGGCACCACACAGAACGAACAGTATTTACTGCATCCCTCCATAATACTGACATAAGCAGTTACTCCATCAGCACGAGGCTCTGGTAGATGATCAAACTTCTCTATCTCAGGGAAAGAGATATCAACCACAGAACGAGAATCTCGCTCCACTGCATCTACCATTTCAGGCAAACGATGTAAAGTTTGTGGTCCAAAAACTAGATCTACATAGGGAGCTCGTTTACGAATCATCTCTCCCTCTTGGCTGGCAACACACCCTCCTACTCCAATAATAATATCTCTATTATTATCTTTTAGAGGCTTCCACTGTCCTAGCTGTGAAAATACTTTCTCTTGCGCTTTTTCACGTACTGAACAGGTATTCAATAACAGCAGATCTGCCTCATCCTGATTCTCAGTGCGTTGATACCCATGTGATGCCTCTAACAACTCAACCATTCTTGATGAGTCATAATCATTCATCTGACAGCCAAAAGTTTTAATTAGTACTTTTTTACTCACTGTATTAACTACGAACTTTCCTTATCATTTAATAAATTAAAGAACATAACCACGCTCTTCATGAGATGAAATATCTAACCCTTCACTTTCATCTTCAGGAGATACTCTTAGACCTCCCGTAACAACACCAACAAACTTAAGGATAATGTATGTTGCAAGCGCAGTATAGAGAGCAGTTGAGACCACTCCTATAGCCTGTACTTTAAGTTGGCTAGAGATAGTCATGCCCTCTGCAAGCCCATCACCACTAAATATTCCAAGCTGGCTAGAAGCAAATATAGCCGCCATAAGAGTTCCGATGATACCGCCAACGCCATGAACTGGAAATACATCGAGTGAATCATCTATTTTCAATTTGCGCTTAATAATAAGAACTGCATTAAAGCAGACTGCTCCAGCAACCACTCCAATCACTAACGCTCCTGCTGGACCTACAAATCCGGAAGCTGGCGTTATTGTTCCTAGTCCTGCTACCAGTCCAGTCACACTACCTAAAGCAGTTGGTTTTCCAAACTTTTTCCACTCATAAAACATCCAGGTAACAGCTCCTGCCGATGCAGAAATATGTGTTACTAACATCGCCATAGCGGCATCACCATTTGCTGCTAATGCACTACCTCCATTAAAACCAAACCATCCAACCCAGAGCATTCCTGCCCCCATAACGGTCATAGTCATATTATGAGGCATCATTGGGGTTTCAGGAAAACCTCTTCTTGGCCCAAGCACTAAAGCTGCTACTAACGCGCCGACACCAGCAGTAATATGAACCACAGTTCCACCTGCAAAATCTAATAGACCCATCTCCTGCAACCAACCCCCGCCCCAAACCCAGTGGGTGATTGGAGAGTAGACCACTAATAGCCAGATTGCAGAGAATAGTAAAACCGCAGAGAACTTCATTCTCTCTGCGTAACCACCAACAATAAGTGCTGGAGTGATTACTGCAAATGTCATTTGAAACAGCGCAAAGAGGGACTCTGGAATATCTCCGCTCATAGTCGACTCTTGAATTCCGCTAAACATAGCTTTGGAGAATCCCCCCATAAATCCATTCCCATCAGAAAAAGCTATACTATAACCAGCTGCTAACCAGAGGATAGAAGAGATACCTGCAATTGCAAAACATTGCATTAAAATTGAAAGCACATTACGGGAGCGTACTAAGCCACCATAGAAAAGCGCAAGCCCTGGCAGTGTCATAAACAGTACCAAAGCAGTAGAAGTTAATATCCAAGCAGTATTTGCCCCATTAAGCACATCGTCTGCAGCTAACACCATCTCTGGTAGCAGCAACATTAACCCTAAGATTATCTTATTTATCATCATCTATTTCCCAAAATGTAAATTAAACTTTTCAGTTTATAACTTATAAACTATTTATATAACTAAAATTCTATACGGCTTCAGGACCAGATTCACCTGTACGAATACGAATTGTCTCTTCAAGATTAGTTACAAAGATTTTTCCATCCCCTATCTTGCCACTATTTGCAGTTTCACGGATAGTATCAATAACTCTATCCAATTGATCAGCTTTAATTGCAATCTCCAGCTTAACCTTAGGGAGAAAGTCAACTACATACTCTGCGCCACGATAGAGCTCTGTATGACCTTTCTGGCGACCAAAACCTTTAACCTCCGTGACTGTCACGCCATTAACTCCAATATCTGAGAGAGCCTCACGCACATCATCCAACTTAAAAGGTTTTATAATTGCTGTAACCATCTTCATAATAATGTATCTCCACACATAAATAATTAATTCAAAAATCTATTTAATAAAACATCGTCTCTATTTATAGCTGTAACTAGAGAATTTTACCACTATCTTGTCAATCACAACGAATAAATTTTATACAATCAACTCTTGATATTTCAGAGCTGTGCCCTCATAAAGATATGGAGCACTAAACTGCAGTGTGGCAGTCAGGTATTGTAAATATTAAGAGGGTATTAATGATGAGCGATGATGGTATGTTAAATCTCAGTGAAGTGCTAATGGAAAAACAGCACACCATGGAGAGCTTCTATGATTTAGCGAAAGAGGTCCATGAACAGGCACGCGCCAAAAAGAAACGCTTCTTCCGTATGGATGTTAAACCACCCTTTGAAGACTGCCCTGACAATTGGGAAGATCGTCTCGAAGCAGCGTTCTATTAACAGTATGAGATATATAATATGACAAAAATAATTGATCTAAATGCCGACATTAGTGGTGGTATGAGTGCTGAGCTTACTCAAGAGTTTAATGATGGTGAAGATATGGTATCAAAGGAGTCTCGGCTTGCTGATTTGGAGCTTCAATTAGAACCACTAACATCATCTACTCCTCGTGCTGAAATATTGCTCGACTATGCAACTTTACTTCTAGATTTTCAGCGCAAAGAGGATAGCTGGATTGCTGCCTGGGAAGCATTCAATCAATTTAGTAAAGATGAAAATTGGGAACTTGCAGTTGTTGCGACAGATATTTTAGTCTCTGCTGATCAAAAAGATTCTATGCTTGCACTGGCTCATGGGGTTTGGCTAGGCATCACCTACCCAATAAATCCAGAGACCAGTAATGCTATCCTACAACATCTTATTGATGAATCTCCAGTTGGCTCTGAAACTGCTGCAGTAGCTGCAGTAACTGCTCATTTCTTAGCAGATATGCGTGCTCCAGCAGGAAAAGCTGGAGAGAGTATTCGCTTCTTTACTAGTCAGCGCTTAGCAGAGGTTGCAGCACAACACCGCAGCATTAAGAGTCAAGAGGAGTTTGATATCTGGATGCAAGGAAATGAGTTCAATAATCCCGACTCTTTTCTACCAAAACTATCAGCAGCAATAGATGCTCTAGCCGATGATAGGTGGTGGATTGATCGTGATGCATTACGCGCCTCAATTCCTAAGTAAAAAACAGAATATGAGGATCACGATATGAGTTTTTGGGAAGAGGACTTCGAGACTGCGGCAGATATGGTATCTGATGAGATTGTAGATTTAACTTTTCGCATTGAGTGTAAAGCTCTTGCAATAGATCATGGCTGGGCACTTAGTCGCTCCATCCTTAAACTTCTACCCTGGATCACAGATGAACCAAACACTGCTCTTCATCAAATTTTGGTAGCTGAATCTGGGAATGGCTGGCTTGCACCAGATAGTGGAGATGAAATAACATACCCTTCACGCAGAACTCGCCTTACTATCCGCCTTCCAAACAAGAGAGTTGCGGCAACTACCACCACACTTAATGACACAAAAATCACTCTTGATACTGGTGCTATAGAGAGTGTTATAACTCTACGCAAACCAGCACTAAAACCATTAAGTAAAATATCTACAATATATTCACGCTTTGCCATATTTCATCCAGAGGAGAGTGAAAATCAGTTTTTAGGTAGAATCAAAAGTGAGCTTAATGAGCGAGGTATTAACCCAAAGAAAATGCTCTGCGGGCGCAAGAATATAATAAAAGGTGAGGGGGTGAGCTCTATTAATGGGGAGATAGTTACTCATAGCCTTATGCTGGCAGAACTCAGTTTTGCCGAATCTCTCGCTCTACAAAAAAGAGGACTTAATGAAGGAAAGGATTTTGGCTGTGGCATCTTTCTGCCTCATAAAGGTATAGAAGATCTCACTCCAGATAAAGAGTAGTGTAGAATAGCGATACAATAAATTTTAATTAGCTTACTTTCAGGAGAATATTATTATGAGCTACGAAGTAAATGGAAATACCCTTGAGACAAATCCTAATGGATATCTTGAAAATATAGATGAGTGGAGTGAAGATGTTGCTAATGTAATTGCTGAAGAGGAGGGAGTTACAATGAGTGATAAACATTGGGATGTAGTAAACTTCCTTCGTGATGAATATGTCAATAATAGCTCTAACCAGCCTAACGATAGAAATATCGTAAAAGCTATGGCTAAAAAATGGGATGAGAAGATTAACTCTAAAGACATTTACACACTATTCCCTAAGCAACCATCTAAACAAGCTGGAAAAATTGCAGGACTACCTGAGTCTAGACGCAAAGGTGGATACTAATAGTACCCTCCACTTCAGAGCTGATTGAATCTCTACGGAGTCGCTTCGATAATCTATCTATAGATGAGAATCAACTTCCAGAGCTCAGTCAAATTGAGCAACGCCTCCTGCAGATAGAGCAGGGGGCTGAGCTTCAGGTACGCAGCAAAACCCGCCATCTAGCACAACAAGCTGCATCTTTACGTATTCTCTACGATGTAGTTGCGAGCCTTAATAGCTCGGAAAATGTACGAGAACTTCTACTTAGATTCCTCTCTTTTTTAAAAGAGATGGTTGGTGCAGATGCTGCCACTATTCGACTCCTCACACCAGATAAACGGATGCGTCTCATCTCTAGCATTGGTATGGCTGATGAGAAGATAGAGAAAAAAGGAGTTATCCCTGTAACTAACAGCCTTTGTGGAAAAGCGATGGCTGGTGAAACTATACTATACCAAGAGAACCCATGCGACTGTCAAGATGAAGACGGGGTTGATATATCTTGCACTAATAACGGAGTTATCATTGTTCCGCTTCAACACCAAAATAGAACTTTAGGTGTATACACTCTTTTTGTTCCACTAAAACAACAGAATATAAGTGTAGAGATGGATAGACTCTTATTAAATATTGGTCAAAATTTAGGAATGGCGATTGAAAAGTTTAGGCTTGAACGCAAAGCGCAACAGAATCAATTAGATCAGGAACGAACTCATATTGCTCATGAACTTCACGATTCACTTGCACAGACCTTAGCAAGCCTACGCATTAGAACTCAGTTAATATCCGAAGAGATAGAGAGTGTCTCAACCAAATCTAAAATATCTCATCTTAAACATGGTATATATCAAGCAAATCGAGAGCTCCGTAGTCTTATTTCAAACTTCCGTGCCCCTATAAACAATCAACGATTGATTCCAGCAATTAAAAGTTTAAGTGATAAATTTAATCAAGAAACTGGAATTAATATCTACTTCCAACATCATAGTAAAGAGATGAATATTGATCCTGAGAGAGAGGGGCATATTATTCGTGTAATACAGGAGAGCCTCACTAATATACGCAAACATAGTCAAGCTAAAACCGTACGCATACTTGCTGAACTCACAGATGGAGCACAGTTTAGAATTCTAATTGAAGATGACGGTGTGGGGTTCTTCCCCGATGAGAAAGAACCGATTGATGGAGAACATATAGGCCTCTCAGCTATGGAGCAGAGAATGAAGTCCATTGGTGGCAAAATAGAGATTGATAGTGAACCTGGTGATGGAACTCACATAACCATAACTGGATCTATAAATAACGAAGATATATTTAATATACTATGAAAGTTCTACTGATTGATGATCACACTCTATTTCGCACTGGTATTGGTGCACTACTTCAGGGACACGACATCCAACTTGCTGCTGCTGTTGGAAGTGGAGCTGAAGGTATAGAGCTTGCTACTGAATTAGATCCAGACATTGTTTTACTTGATCTACGCATGCCAGAGATGGATGGAATGGAAGTGCTTATCAAACTAAAACAGAGACACCCTACTCTACCAGTAATTATGTTGACTACCAGCGAGGATCATTCAGATCTACTCTCTGCATTACAAAATGGTGCACAGGGATATCTATTGAAAGATATGGAACCAGAAGATCTAATATCAGCTCTGGAGCGTGCGCTCAAAGGAGAAGTTATAGTTGCTCCAGCGCTCACACCTCTATTAGTAAGAGTTGCGCAAGGAGAGATTCTTAAAGCTCACCAAGAGGATGACCTCCAATCTCTTCTCACCCCCCGTGAATACGAGATACTCTCCCATATTGCAGAAGGCAAAAGCAATAAAGTTATTGCTCGTGAACTAGATATATCTGATGGAACAGTTAAACTTCATGTGAAATCCATCCTCAAAAAATTGGGAGTCCACTCACGAGTAGAGGCTGCAGTAATCGCAATTGAGAGAAGAATTAAAAAATAGGATGAAACTATGAAACTATATACTGAACTTGTAAAAGAACTTACTCCTCTAGTCACTGAAATTTTTCCCTGGGATCTTAATGATATCTTAGAGAATGAAGGTGAAACAAGAGATGAAACTAAAACTATGATTTTAGATGTACGCGAACCTTATGAGTTTGAGAAGATGCATATCCGCTACTCAATCAATGTTCCTCGAGGAATACTTGAGACTGCTTGTGAGTGGAATTTTGAAGAGACCGTGCCTGAGTTAGTTAAAGCACGAGAACGCCAGATTGTGGTAGTATGCCGCTCTGGCAACAGAAGTGTATTTGCTGCTCATACAATGCAGTTGATGGGATTCAAAAAAGTCCTATCACTACGCACTGGGGTTCGCGGCTGGAATGACTATGAGCAGGAGCTAATCTGTGGCGACTGTAGCATAGATGGTATATTAATGGATATTGATGAAGCCGATGAATACTTCAGCTCAGGACCAACTAATGAGCAGATGCGCCCCCATCAAGTTTCAAAACTATAATCCTCGTTTTCGAATAAGAGCTATCGCTATAATAAAAAAGAGGAGAGGAATAGAGAAAGCCGTTAGCACTGGATTAAAGCCATAGACCTCTCCGCCACCAATTAACACTTTATTAATTATATAGAATCCAACCCCAATAAAAATACCTATAACTACCCTTTTACCAACAGCGACAGAGCGGCCTTCTGAGAGTGAAAATGGCAGCGCCAATACCAACATAACGATAATAGAGAACGGCATTGCTATACGCCCCCAAAACGCATTCCAATAACTTCCTGAGTCTAGTCCATTACTACTCAAGTATGCGCTATAACGCAACAGCTCCCCAGTAGAGAGATCTTCAGGGGTACGAGAAGCTAAACGAATCAAACCTTGTGAAACTGTTGATGGGTGCTGTACTGAATCTTTACTGACTGTAGTAATCTGAAGATCTGTGCTTGCCGTACCTTGAATTATAGTTGTGGTGTCGACATCCTCCATAGACCACCCACTCCCATCATGCTTTCCTCGGCTCGCATAATTTACTTCACTAAGTTCACCGTGTTGTGGTATTGCCATCCACTGCAACCCAAATACTGAACCATCACTCCCTACATGCTCCATCCGCACAAAGTGCTCTCCATCTCGTAGCCAGAAAGCATCACCAGAGTACTCCACTACTGATTCATGTAGTGCTAGAGCTTTTAGAATATGCGCACTCCGCTCTGCAGATGGAACAACCCACTCCATATTTATAATTGCCAAAACAATCAAGACAATCCCAACTTTACGCACTCTCCATAACATCCCTAAAAGTGAATTTCCAGTGGCTCGCATAACTGTTAACTCACTACTACTTGCAAGTCCACCAAAAGCAAATAGAGCTCCTATCAGCGTAGCCACTGGCAACATCTCTTGCACAATCTTAGGCATCTTCATTAGGACATACAATGCTGCAGTAGTAGATGTATACTCCTGCTGCCCAATATTACCCATCTCTGCTGCAAAAGTAACAAAGTATGAGATAGCAACTAAACTCAGCAGAGTAAGGATTATTCCCCAACTAAGCTCCCTACCAACATATTTTCCTAATATTTTCATCTTCTCAATCGTGGTAATAACAAAACACCATCCCTTAAGTAGAGCGCAAATATCAACAGTGCAATAGCTACATATATACTTCCCATTGCTAATAAACCACTAGCTTCCCCGTGCTCTACCCAGCCATAAGCTATATTAAATAAATTACTAAATAGAAGGTAAATTAAGATTCCAGGAGCGACTCCTGCATATTTCCCTCCGCGCGGGGTTGTTCTACTCAGTGGAATTGCTAAAAAAACCAACAAAATTGTCATAATTGGAAGTGAGAAACGCCAATGTAACTCTGCTTGATGTTTATTACTATTTGAGCCCCAGAGTGTTGCAACCGGAATCGCTCTCCCTTGAGGCTCTCCACTTATCGATTTTGCAAAATTTAACTTTATACCATATTCACTAAAATTCACAATCTCAATATCAGCCTTGCCTGGAGTTCCGCTATACTGACGACCATCTTTTAGCACAAGCCACTTGCCACCTTGATCTGGAGTTGCATCTAATTCACCTCTCTTGGAAGTTATAACTCTAAATCCTCCATCCACCATATTTTCATAGAAAAACACTCCACTCATATCGCGCTGATCTGTTGATACTTCCTCCGCATAAAACACCCTCTCAGATCCTCCGGAGATTGGTTTAAACTGCCCCTGAGCAATACCTACCAAATTTTCATTTGCATTTATCTCATCATGAATATTATTAATTTCAGCTTGAGCCCATGGCGTAACATAGAGGACAAACACTGTAACTACTGTCGCAATCACAACAGAGAGCCAACGCACTCCGCGTGCTGCACGATATATATCTACTCCTCCTGCACGAAAAGCTGTAACTTCGCTCTCTTGATAGAGTCTGCCAAATGCAATTAATACTGAAAAAAATATAGTCATAGGAATCACCATCCCCATATAGGCTGGAACTTTTAACCAGATCAGTTGCCAAATATATTCTGCGGGAACTTGACCTGATGCCGCCTGCGCCATCATCTTACTTATTCGCAAGGTTAATAGCAGAATAATGAGAATTGGAGTTGCTACTAGCCAAGTCCAGAGCACCTGACCCACTAGATAGCTCTCTAATGTGGTGAAACGAAATTTTATTGAGCCTATCTGTGAAGTAGCCATTTAGTATGGATCAGTTAATTTTAATTAAGTTAAGTTAGTTAAGTAAAGTTAGTTGAGTAATTGTCTATATCTGTTCATAATAACACTTTTATAATTTATTGTAGCAGAAGGAGCATATTCACACATGAATTCAGAGATAGATTTTGCTGTCGCTTTCAGCGCACCTGAAAAGGTCAAAAGTGATACTTTAATATGTGGTATCTATAGTGACCACTATATCACTCAGAGCACAGCTGATATCAATAGAGCTATTGGTGGTCAAATTAAAAAAGTAATTGATGGTGGGGATCACAGCGGAAAAGTTGGCGAAGTTAAGTGGCTATACTCAGTTGAGGGAATTAATGCTAAACGCATTCTCCTCTTAGGCATGGGAGATAAGGTGTCTCACACTTTAGTTGAATTTAAAAAATCTGCCAAAGCTGCAGCCAGAGCGCTCCATAAGAGTGGCGCTAATAACGCTCTATTATCTATTCCTGCACTACTTACAGTTGAAAATGAAAAATTCCAGAGACTCATAATCCGTGCATTTGTGGAGAGTAGTAGAGAGGAGCTCTACAAATATGAGATCAATGCAGAAAATAGAGTAAAAAACAGCAAGAATAAAACATTAAAAATAACCATCTCTCCAGCTGAACGCTCACAACTTAAAACTAGTAGAGAAGCGTTGAACGAGGCGTTGGCAATAGCAGATGGAAGTAACCTTGCTCGTACTCTAGGAAATCTTCCAGGAAACATATGCACTCCAAGTTATCTTGCAACTAAAACTCGTGCGCTTGGTCGCAACCATAAATCACTTACAGTAAAAATTCTTACCGAAAAAATGATGGAAAAATTAAGAATGGGTGCACTGCTCTCAGTATCTAAAGGTAGCAGTGAGGAGGCAAAACTTATTATTGCAGAATATAGTGGCGGAACAAAAAAAGAGCTGCCTATCGTACTAGTTGGTAAGGGGGTAACTTTTGACTCTGGTGGAATATCGCTAAAACCTGGTTCTAAGATGGACGAGATGAAGTTTGATATGTGTGGAGCTGCAGCTGTACTTGGTACTCTACAAGCGGTACGGGACCTTAAACTCCCAATCAACCTTGTAGCAATCGTTCCTGCAACAGAGAACCTACCCAGCGGCAGTGCAACCAAACCTGGAGATGTGGTAACTAGCATGTCTGGGCAAACTATCGAAGTTCTAAACACTGATGCAGAGGGAAGATTAATTCTCTGTGATGCTCTAACCTATAGTGAACGATTTAAGCCAGCAGAGATCATTGATGTAGCAACTCTTACAGGAGCTTGTGTAGTGGCTCTAGGTAAGCATGCATCTGGATTAATGAGCAACAATGATAAGCTTGCAAAAGATATCATAACTGCTGGAGAGAGTAGTGGAGACCGCGTTTGGCAACTTCCTCTCTGGGACGAGTATCAGTCTCAGCTTGACTCTAACTTTGCAGACATTGCCAATATAGGTACCGGTGGAGCAGGAACAGTAACTGCTGCTTGCTTCCTATCACGCTTTACCAAAGACCAACGCTGGGCTCATTTAGATATTGCTGGAACCGCCTGGGTGCAAGGAAAAGATAAGGGTGCAACTGGTCGCCCAGTTGCACTATTGGTTCAGCATCTAATTAACAGAAGCAAGAAATAAGAAGTAAGAAGTAAGAAGTAAGAAGTAAGAGTAATTAAAAGTTACAACATTAAACTAAAAACAGACCTAAATAACAAGATATAAAAATATGGAAAAAAGATACGATCCCCACGCAATTGAACAGAACTGGTATGAGACCTGGGAGAGGCTTGGACACTTCTCCCCTAGCGGCAAAGGAGACCCCTACTGCATAATGATACCGCCTCCAAATGTGACTGGAACTCTTCACATGGGGCACGCCTTCCAAGATACCATTATGGACACCCTAACTCGCTACCATAGAATGAAAGGAGACAACACTCTCTGGCAACCTGGGACAGACCATGCTGGGATTGCCACTCAGATGGTAGTAGAAAGACAGCTAAATGCTGATGGAGTTACTCGTCACGATGTCGGACGAGAAAAATTTATAGAGAAGGTGTGGGAGTGGAAAGATCACTCTGGTGGAAATATAACTCGCCAACTTCGCCGTATGGGATCTTCGCTAGCCTGGGATAGGGAGCGTTTCACCATGGATGATGGATTATCAGATGCAGTCGCTGAAGTTTTTGTACGCCTCCATGAAGAGGGATTAATCTATCGTGGCAAACGCCTTGTTAACTGGGATCCTGTGCTCCACACAGCTCTATCTGATTTAGAAGTTATCTCTACAGAAGAGAGTGGCTCCCTCTGGCATATGCGCTATCCACTTGCTGATGGTAGCGGTCATCTAGTAGTAGCCACTACAAGACCAGAAACTATGTTAGGAGATAGTGCTGTAGCCGTACATCCAGATGATGAGCGCTACACCGATCTTATTGGTAAAGAGATCTTACTCCCCCTAACTGAACGCACTATACCGATTATAGCCGATGATTATGTAGATCCTGAATTTGGAACTGGTTGTGTAAAGATAACTCCAGCCCATGATTTTAACGACTACGAGATGGGAAAACGCCACAACCTAAAAATAATTAATGTCCTAACTATTAATGCAGAGATCAACGATGAGATGCCTAAGCCATACCGTGGCATGGAGCGCTTCGTAGCACGCAAGCAGATCATCAAGGATCTAGAAGAGTTAGATCTTATGGATAAGATTGAACCACATAAGTTGATGGTGCCACGAGGTGATCGTTCCCACTCTGTAGTTGAGCCATACCTAACCGACCAGTGGTATGTAAAAACTGCTCCCCTAGCTGAACCTGCTATAGATGCCGTTAAAAGCGGAAAGATTAAATTTGTTCCACAAAACTGGGAAAAGACCTATTTTGAGTGGATGAACAATATTGAAGATTGGTGTATTAGTCGCCAGATATGGTGGGGACATCGCATCCCTGCTTGGTATGACAATGACAACAACATCTTCGTTGGACGCAATGAGAAAGAGGTGCGCGAGAAACACTCTCTGAATAATGATATAGAACTGCGCCAAGACGAAGATGTTTTAGATACCTGGTTTTCATCTGCACTATGGCCATTTTCCACCCTCGGCTGGCCAGAGAAAAGCCCAGAACTTAGTACATTCTATCCAACTAGTGTACTAATTACTGGTTTTGACATTATATTCTTTTGGGTAGCCCGCATGGTTATGATGGGGCTTAAATTTATGGATGATGTACCCTTCAAAGAGATATACATTCATGGATTAGTGCGCGACTCACATGGTCAAAAGATGTCTAAATCAAAAGGTAATGTACTCGACCCTATCGACCTAATAGATGGAATTGAACTAGAAGAGCTGGTCAATAAAAGAACCACTGGACTAATGCAGCCACAGATGCGGGAGAAAATTGAGAAGGCTACCCGTCAAGATTTTCCAGATGGAATATCTTCTTATGGTACAGATGCACTTCGTTTTACTTTTGCAGCACTTGCTTCTAATGGTCGAGATATTAATTTTGATCTAGGAAGGATTGAAGGGTATAGAAACTTCTGCAATAAGATCTGGAATGCGGCTCGTTATGTCTTAATGAATACTGAAGAGCAAGATTGTGGAACTGATGAAAGTTTAGCAATTGAACTATCAATTGCTGATCGTTGGATTATAAGCCGCCTCCAAGAGACTGAAAATGAGGTTGAGCGGGCCTTTGGGGACTACCGTCTCGACCGTGCAGCTAACGCAATCTATGATTTCACTTGGAACAACTATTGTGACTGGTATCTAGAGCTATCAAAGCCTGTACTCTATAACGAACAGAGTAGTGCGGCTGCACTACGCGGAACACGCCGCACCTTAGTTCGAGTTTTAGAGACTCTACTTCGTCTTGCACATCCAATTATGCCATTCATAAGTGAAGAGATCTGGCAACGCATCGCTCCGCTTTCCGGTAAAAATGTTGATGAAAATTCCACAGAGCAGAGCATAATGTTAGAGCCATACCCTACATCTGATCAAACTAAAATTGATACAAATGCGGAGGAGGAGATGGAGTGGATACAGGAGTTTATCCTTGGAATCAGAAGCATTCGTGGAGAGATGGATATCCCTCCTGGAAAAGCTCTCTCTGCGCTTATTCAAGGCAGTTCAGAACTTGATCAACAACGCTTAGCTACTCACAGTAAAACCATAAACTCACTTGCAAAACTAGAGTCTCTTGAAATTATCGAGCCAACAGCTAATACTCCAGAATCAGCTACTGCTCTAGTTGGTAATATGAAAATATTAATCCCTATTGGAGGATTGATCGATAAAGAGGCAGAGATTAGCCGTTTAAGTCGTGAAATTGAAAAGGTTAAAACTGAAATATCTCGTCTCGAAGGAAAGCTCAATAATGCCAACTTTGTAGATCGTGCGCCAACTGCGGTGGTTGATAAAGAACGAGATAAACTCACAAATAGCATAAATCGTCAGCAACAGCTTCAAAGTCAAAAAGAGAAGATTGCAGAGCTATGAGAACTATATTACTATTAATTGGATTAAACATTATAACTGGGCTAGCTATCAGTGCAGAAACAGATGTAAGTAGTAAATATATCTCTGGTGTTCCAATTCCACTACGAGATAAACCAGATCCAAAAAATAGTAAAATAGTTCAACTTCTAAAAGTTGGCGAAACTGTTACTCTTACAGAAAAGAGTGAGGGGATGTTTAGCTACATAACCACAAAGTCAAACCTTAGTGGTTGGATCCCTAAACGCTACCTAACTTCCACCTCACCATTTCCTGAAGCGATATCAGCACCAGAAGATAACTCAGGAAATAGAGCTTTAGATATAAAGGGAGCATTAGAGCTAGAGAGAGTCAAAGGAGAGAACAGTGCTATGCAGCAAGAGATGAGAGTCTTAAATGCAAAAATTAGAGATCTTATAGAGTCTAGTCGCTTGTCAGTAAAAGAGATTGAGGCAATCCGTGAAATAAGTAAAGATGCACTAAAAAATAAGGAAAGAGACACAAAGCTGCAGAACAAAATAAGAGCTCAAGACCGTGAATTAAAAACTCTGACCCAAGAGAATATTGCTCTACAAGATCGTAAGGATCGTGACTGGTTTATGAGCGGTTCATTTGTAGTTATAATCTCATTACTTACTGGATTCTACCTCTCAAAAAGAGGTAGTGGACGCAGTAACAGAACTACTCATACTAGAGTATAGCGATATCCTAAAAACTATAGTTGGCTAACATCACGCACCGCCCCACGCGCTGCGCTGGTAGTCATCGCTGCATAAGCTCGAAGTGCTACAGAGACATTACGCTCTCTATCTACAGGCTTCCAGCTTTTAACACCCAACTCATCCATTGCTTTACGCCGTTTTATCAGCTCTACTTCATCTACAGCAAGGTGAATTGATCGATTTGGGATACTGATCTCAATAGTATCACCCTCTTCAACTAGCCCTATAGCTCCGCCCTCTGCCGCCTCTGGTGAGGCGTGACCTATAGATAGCCCAGAAGTTCCACCAGAAAATCTGCCATCCGTTATCAATGCACACTCTTTGCCAAGCCCTTTAGATTTGAGGTAACTGGTTGGATAGAGCATCTCCTGCATACCAGGACCTCCACGCGGCCCCTCGTACCTAATCACAACCACATCACCAGCCTTTATCTTATCATTTAAAATAGCATCCACTGTACTGTCTTGACTCTCAAAGACTCTTGCTCTTCCGCTAAAATCAAGACTAGCTTTATCTACACCTGCAGTCTTAACAATACACCCATCTTGCGCTATATTACCATACAGCACCGCAAGTCCACCATCTTGACTAAAAGCATTTGCACCATCACGAATACAGCCACTACTACGATCTCGGTCCAGACTCTCATATCTTTTCTCTTGACTAAATGCTACTTGAGTTGGCACATTACCAGGTGCCGCAAGATAAAATTTCTCTACTGCACTATCTTTAGTGTGAAAAATATCCCACTTATTCAAAGCCTCTCCAATAGTTTTAGAGTGAACTGTACCCTGCAATGGATGAATCAAACCTTGCCGTTCAAGCTCTCCTAGGATAGCCATAACACCTCCAGCACGATGTACATCTTCCATATGGTAGTCAGGAGTAGATGGTGCAACTTTACATATATGTGGAACTTTACGTGACATCCGATCCATATCCTCCATAGTAAAGTTAACCTCAGCCTCTTCTGCTGCCGCCAAGAGATGGAGTACTGTATTGGTAGATCCGCCCATAGCTATATCTAATGCCATCGCATTCTCAAATGATTTAAATGTGGCTATAGAACGAGGAAGTACTGAGTCATCATCCTCTTCATAATAACGACGTGCTAAAGAGACAATAGTTCTACCAGCCTCTAAAAATAGCTCCTCACGATCTGCATGCGTTGCAAGCATAGTACCGTTTCCAGGCAGAGAAAGACCTAACGCCTCCGTGAGACAGTTCATAGAGTTAGCGGTAAACATTCCAGAACATGATCCGCAGGTTGGGCACGCTGATCGTTCCATCTCTAGTACATCTTCATCAGAGACCTTATCATCTCCAGCTGCAATCATCGGATCAACTAGATCAAGATGAACTTCTTTCCCTTGCAATACAGTTTTACCTGACTCCATCGGTCCACCTGAAACAAAAATCACAGGTATATTCAAACGCAGTGATGCATTCAACATTCCAGGAGTTATTTTATCGCAATTAGAGATACAGACTAGCGCATCAGCACAGTGGGCATTAACCATATACTCAACAGAGTCTGCAATAATTTCTCGAGAAGGGAGACTATAGAGCATACCATCATGCCCCATCGCAATACCATCATCTATCGCAATAGTATTAAACTCTTTGGCAACACCTCCAGCCTTCTCAATCTCACGCGCTACCAACTGCCCCATATCTTTAAGGTGAACATGTCCTGGTACAAACTGGGTAAAGGAGTTAGCAACTGCAATAATTGGTTTTTCAAAATCATCATTAGTCATACCTGTTGCTCGCCATAAAGCACGGGCTCCCGCCATATTACGGCCATGGGTTGTAGTGTGTGAACGATATTTTGGCATAATTATTTATCCTGTAAAGGTGGGGAATTAACAGCTGGATTAACAGCTAGTGAACTAGCTTGTTCACTCTGTATCTGCATTGGATTACTAATCACAATAATAAAAAACATTAAAAGGGCAATAAATATAGCCATTGCCCAGAGTATTATATGAGTTATTCGGTTCATTCTATATACACTACCTATTCGGGTTTTCAGAAATTATTCCTGACTCTCTTAGTGCATCATTGTGCTCTTTAAAGCCGGAGTAAACCGCTTCCGCAAGCTCTTTCTGCTCATCCAATTTATCTCGTTTCAAGGCAAAAGAGACCGCAACTTCGATAGTAAATAGATGTTCTATAGTCAAGAGTGGCGGCTCATTTTTATCATCGACATCATCCTCAGAGACCAAAGATGAAGCATCAGCCTTACTACTATCTGCATACACCTCCAGAAGAGAGCTTAATAGATCATAGACCTCCCCAACTTTTTTAAATTCTGAAGCATGATACGCTCCATTCAAACTTGCCATTCCAATTAAGCGCAGTGCTGCTACGAAATACTCATCAGGTATGGTAGGGATTGATAATTTAGAACTCTCTTCTTTTGTCACAGTTAAGATCTCCCTTAAAATACTCTAGGCTTACTACCTTGATTCTGTTCTGGATCAAACCAATTAAGTCTATCATGAAGGGTAACCACACTACCTATTATGATTAAAGTTGGTGGTTTAATTTGCGACTCTGCTACTATTTCAGGAAGAGTTACTAACGAACCTATATACTCTTTCTGATCTGGGGTTGTCCCTTTCTGTACTAGAGCTGCTGGAGTTAATGGATCCATTCCGTGCTCAATCAATTTTGCAGAGATAGTCTTAATTCCTTTCAATCCCATATAAAACACAATAGTCTGTCCTGGCTGAGCAAGAGCTGCCCAGTTTAAATTTGAACTGTTATCTTTTAGATGACCTGTTGCAAAAGTTACTGACTGCGCATGATCACGATGGGTCAGTGGAATTCCAGCATACGATGATATACCCGATGCTGCAGTTATACCTGGAACTATCTGGAATGAAATCCCTCTCTCTGCTAATAACTCTATCTCTTCTCCACCTCTACCAAAGATAAATGGATCCCCACCTTTTAGACGCAACACCCGCTTACCCTGCTCTGCCAACTTAGCAAGAAGTTGATTAATCTCACTCTGTGGTACAGAGTGGTTACTACTCTCTTTACCAACATAGATCTGCTCCGCATCGCGCCGTACTAAATCTAACACTGCCGGTGATATCAATCTATCATAAACTACCACATCTGCCTGCTGCATTAGACGCAACGCCCTAAAAGTTAATAGATCAGGGTCTCCAGGACCGCCACCAACCAGATACACTTCACCTTGGTTAAGAATATTGTCTTTTCCGCTAGTTCTACCGCTATGTTTGTTAGAACAGTGCTCAATCATATCTTGCATTGATTTTTCAGCCTCACCCTCCCTGCCAGAAAATACCATTTCAGCAATTGGTCCTTGAAGCATCTTCTCCCAAAATATTCGGCGCTGCTCTGGCTTTATCTTCTCCTGAACTTTAAGGCGGAAGCGAGAAGCTAGTTGTGCTAAACGTCCATACGCAGATGGGATCATTGTCTCCAACTGAGAACGAATCAAACGAGCTAACACTGGTGATGAACCGCCTGTAGATATTGCCGCAACTACTGGTGAGCGGTCAATAATTGATGGGGTAATAAAAGTACATAGTTCTGGAGCATCAACTACATTTACTGGAATATTATGTTGTTGTGCCAACTCTGACACTTCTCTATTAACCACACTGTTATCTGTAGCCGCATAGATCAACTGCTGCTTATTAATATGCGAGTTCACGAACTCACTCTCTATCCACTCTATCTGACTATACTCTTTATTCAATCTATTTAAACTATCACCCAACTTTGGGGAGACAACTTCTACACTTGCCCCAGCTCGTATTAACAATTCAACTTTACGCGCTGCAACTTCACCACCTCCAACCATTAGGCAGCTACGGCTACGAAGATCTACAAATATTGGTAAAAAATTCATATCTATTACTCCTACACTCTCTTAATGTTTTATATATTTATGTATCTATACTCTCGCAACCCATATAGTTGCGGAGTACTTCGGGAACAGTTATTGAGCCATTCTCCTGTTGATAATTTTCCAAAACCGCAACCAGAGTCCTGCCAACGGCTAAACCTGAGCCATTTATAGTATGCAGAAGTTCTGGTTTTCCTGTCTCTGGATTGCGCCAACGAGCTTGCATTCGACGAGCTTGAAAATCCTCAAAGTTACTACAGGATGATATTTCACGATAGGCACTCTGTCCTGGTAACCAAACCTCTAAATCATAAGTTTTAGCTGAAGAGAAACCTATATCACCAGCACATAGCGCCATTACTCTATATGGAAGCTCTAATTTTTGCAGAATAGTCTCCGCATTTTTTGTCAACTCTTCCAATGCAGCGTAAGAGTCGTCAGGATGAACTGCCTGTACCAACTCCACTTTCTCAAATTGATGTTGACGAATCATCCCTCTAGCATCTCTGCCATAAGAGCCCGCTTCACTACGAAAGCATGGAGTATGAGCAACGCGCTTAATTGGAAGGTCATCTACAGAGACAATTTCATCACGAAAGATATTAGTGACTGGAACCTCCGCAGTTGGGATAAGATAAAAATCTTTAGCCTGCTCCTCTTCTGGAACCCCTGCAGTACCTAACGAGAAGAGATCCTCCTTAAACTTTGGAAGCTGTCCTGTGCCGTGGAGACTATCAGCATTTACCACATATGGCACATAACTCTCCAGGTATCCATGTTCTTGAGTATGAACATCTAACATAAATTGGGTTAGCGCACGATGAAGACGGGCAATCCCTCCCTGTAACACTACAAAGCGAGACCCTGTAATTTTAGCTGCTACCTTAAAATCCATCCCTCTTAAATTCTCACCAATATCCACATGATCTTTAACTTCAAAACCAAATTCTTGTGGCTCACCCCAGCGCCGTATCTCTACATTCTCATCCTCCCCCTTTCCATCAGGAGTAGTTTCGTGAGGTATATTTGGAATACTCATCACTATCTTACTAATCTCCTGCTGAATATTAGTTAGATCCTCCTCGGCTGACTCTAAATCACCCTTAATCTGAGATACCTCAGCTAGAAGTGGTGCAATATCTTCACCAGCAGCCTTACTCTTCCCAATCTGTTTAGAGATACTATTCCGTCGACTCTGGAGCTCTTCAGTATTAACTTGACTCTCTTTTCTACGCATCTCTAACTTTTTCAAGGAAGCACTATCTAACGCAAATCCTCTACGCACTAACTCTGATTCAACTCCAACCAAATCATCTCTTATCTTTTTTGGATCTAACATATTACCCTTATTTTAAAATTTCAAAACTAATAAACCTATGACATTCGTCCAATAATAACCCCTAACCAGGCAGCTCCAACACATATAACCACACTACCAACCATATTCAACATTGCACGCAACAGCTCTCCTGACTCTATTAAGTTTAGAGTCTCCATTGAGAAAGTAGAAAATGTAGTAAATGCACCAAGCATTCCGATTACCAGAAAGGCGCGCCATTGCGGCCCTAATGCTAAACGCTCAGTCAACAATACAAATAACAGCCCCATAAGTAAGGATCCCACCGTATTTACGGTCAGAGTTCCCCACGGAAACCCTCTTCCCAACCAACTGTATATTGCATTGGATAGTATGTAGCGCATTACAGCACCAACAGCACCTCCAGCGGCTATAGCTATTATCTGCATAACGAGTAATTATAGCAGACTAAAGGTACTCTAGGCGATCAATTAAACATAGTAGTCAACTAAACCCATGCGTCCTACAGCCATTTCAGAAATTGATATTACCTCGTCATCTACAGAGTCATCACCAGCAAGACCTTGCTGTCTAGAAGCTCCATTCGATCCACCTCTATCATTTGCACTATTCTGCCCCCGTTTCCCAACATTTACATCAGATAGATTTAACCCCTGCTGCTCTAACATCTCTCTGATTTTGGGAATTGATGACTCTAGAGAGTCTCGTACAGATGCATGCCCACTCTGGAAAGTAAGCTGTGCCTGATCTCCACTAATTGTTAGTTTAACCTCTAGTATGCCGAGATTTGGTGGATTAAGACGAATCTCTGCAGATTGCAAGCGCTTGCTCGACATAACCAACACTCTCTCCCCCAGTTCAGCTGCCCACTTTTTACTCTGCTGTGGCGGTACAGTCATCCCTTTCAATGTTTCAGCGCGAGAAGATACTGTAGTTGGATCAAGACCAGCTGTAGTTAAAGTGGATGGAGTGACCTCATTGAGTGACGCTACTGAACTATTACCATTAGTCAATGCAGAATCAAAAGTGAAACCAGCTTGCATTCGCTCACTAATAGTCTGTAATGGAAGCTGTTGACTAGTAGCTAATTGATTTCCTAACTGTTGAGTTGTTGCTGGCGAATTACCATTGTGCTGCTTATCTAGAGACTGCTTATCCCTACCTAAATTTCGCGTCACAAATAGATCAAGTTCGGCTTCGCTCTCCAACTCCACCTCCGCATCTACCTCTGCCTCTAACTCAACTTGTTCAAGAGGTCTTGATCTTATACTTTGCAGATCAACTCCTCTAAGCTGCGGTTGTGCAATATCTAATGGCAGACCATTTAGTGGCTGTGGCTGTGGCTGTGGCTGTGGCTGTGGCTGTGGCTGTGGCTGTGGCTGTGGCTGTGGCTGTGGCTGTGGCTGTGGCTGTGCAACAGCATCTAACGGTAGACCATTTAAGATACGCTCTTGGAGCTCGACTTGACCACTCTGCAGATCTCTATTAAGCTGCTCTCTTCTCTGCTGCTCAACGGCATCTAGTGGTAAACCATCTAGCATTCTATTTTGTAAGTCGGTTAACTGCTCTTTGCTAGCTGGAAGTGAAGGTGGAGGTGGGGTTGCCACCTCCCCTTGCTCTATAATTTTTTTATGAAGTTCCATACGCGATAGAAACGGTAGATCTGCACCATCGACTCTATCTCTTATTTCACTAAGCTGCTTACTAATTTCACCAGCCTCATAACCTAGTTGAGAACTATCTACTTTAAACTGATCTAGTACTACTTCATCTTTAGCTGCAGAACTATATTCTAGCGTGACTGGTGATTGCACTTCTGATTTAGACTCTAATTCTGAGCTATTTAATTCTTGAGATAACTCCTCTTTCGGTAAAAGATCATCACCTGTTTCAGAGTCTACATCTTTCAATTGCTCATGACTGTTTGGATGCTCAAGGCTACTCAACTGCTCATTCTTGCCGCTTAGTGGCAATTCACTGCCTCTACCTTCACCCTCACGATTACCGCTCTCTCTCTGTAAAGGTGGCTCCATCTTATCCTGCAACAAGGCAGAAAATGAATCATCTTCACTTATATTCTCAACAGGTTGAGCACCTTTACAGCTGCAAACAGTAGGAGCTCTACCAGAAGAGTTAAGCGTTAACAACGGGTTTGAATTACTATTAATGTCTGTTTCCATCCAATTTTCCTCAATAAAAAAGATAACTGAATACTATACTGCAAACCTTGTGCCAAAACCTGTACCAAACATTACAGCAACTATCTACCCAAACTATCTACGTAACTATTTGCCTCTAGCTGAACGCCCACTATTAATATCGTCAACCATTTTCTGCTCTTTTTTACGCTGCTCTCGCTTAAACAACTCTTCACGATTACTGCTAGCCTTTGCCAGAGCCCGACAACGAACTCTCTTTTCCATCCACACTTGACGTAACATATTCTCCTGCTCTTGCCAAGCTTCGATCTGACTTTGTTGAGATGAGATAGCAAGATCCAGTTTATTTAAAAATGCATATCGGTTTCTAACCTGTGAGATATCCCCATAACTGTCAGGATTAACCATATTTTCCTGATACTCTTTAAGGTATAAGTTAAGGTCGTCTAACTGCCTCTCCTGCCCCTGTAACTCTTCACGACATTTAGCAAGAGCAGTGATAGCTTTTTTCTCCTCTTCCTCTGCGATATTTATCACACTCTCTAGTCTAGCTGTTTGATTTTTATTATCCATAACAACTCTACTCAATAGACTAAACTATAACTGCTGGAGTAAAACTATTTTGCATTAAAATAGATAGACCTTGAATACTCTGCTCTAGGCTTTCTGACTCTCCGCGCTGTTGGCGTAAAAAGTTATTCATTTGTGGATAGTACTCTATTGCCTCATCAATAGTAGGATCACTTCCTTTCTGATAAGCACCCACACTAATCAAATCTTCATTTTCACTAAAACGAGAGTATATCTTTCTAAACTGCTGTGCTATTTTAAGGTGTTCTGGAGAGATAATATCATTCATTACTCGACTGACTGAAGCTTCAATATCAATAGCTGGAAAACGACCTGAAGCGGCAATATCTCGTGAAAGTACGAAATGCCCATCTAAGATAGCTCTAGCTGCATCTGCAATTGGTTCATCATGATCACCACCCTCGACTAAAACCGTATAGAATGCTGTGATAGAGCCACCATTATTTCCGCCTATACCTGAACGCTCCACTAACTTTGGAAGCTTTGCAAATACAGATGGTGGATAACCTTTGGTTGTGGGAGGTTCACCAACGGAGAGACCAATCTCTCGTTGTGCCTGAGCAAAACGAGTTAGAGAGTCCATAAGTAGCAGCACATCTCTCCCTTGATCACGAAAATATTCGGCTACTGTATGAGTCAGCATTGCACCATGCATTCGCATCAGAGGTGTGTCATCTGCAGGAGTAGCTATAACCACAGCTCTGCGCATACCCTCTTCACCCAATATTTTCTGGATAAATTCTTGCACCTCTCGTCCTCGTTCTCCAATCAACCCCACCACAACCACATCTGCAGTTGTTGCTTGAGTCATCATCCCCAAAAGAACACTTTTGCCTACACCACTGCCTGCAAATAGTCCAATACGCTGCCCTTTCCCAATAGTTAAAAGCGAGTTAATAGCTTTAACTCCGACATCTAAAGGAGTATCAATAGGAGAGCGACTTAGAGGATTTACCGATTTACCATTGAGCGTTCTATGTTCTTGTGAATCTATAGGACCTTTACCATCCATAGGATTTCCAGCTCCATCAATTACTCTTCCTAAAAGAGAATCTCCAACTGGAATTTTGAACTGTCTACTGGATGGGGTTACATGAGCTCCCGGTGATATTCCTTGAATATCACCGACAGGCATTAAAAATAGACTCTCATCCTGAAACCCGACAACCTCTGTCTCTGCACTAGACCCATCATCTAGCTCTACCATACAGCGCCCACCAAGTGGTGCACGGCAACCAACAGCTTCTAGGGTCAACCCCACCATTCGTTTAAGACGACCTTTGACTTCCGGCTCCAGTTCAACATTAGCACTCTGCTGTAATCTCTCCAGCGTATCTGTCAACACTGCTTTCTGATCAAACTTATCTGCAGTTATTTCACCATATTCCATATTTTCTATCTATGAACTACTATCTATAGCATTAGTTAAATCACTATCGGAACTATTAACATCCCCCCCTAACTCCTCCTCAACTGTTGACTCTTGGTCAATTTTTGTGATATCTTGATCTACTTTATAACTCTTTCCGAAAACATTTTGCAGAGAGTGCTCTATACGGCTCTCAACCGTAGCATCAACACTAAAAGTGTGGGACTCAACTAAACAACCTCCTCGCGTAATAGATGCATCACCCTCAACACTCCAATTAATAGTTGTAGATGCAACTCCTTCACCTCTTTCAATAATATGCATATCATCAGGGTGCATACGAAGTCGAACTTCTCTTTCTGTCATTGGTAGATGTGTAAAAAGATCATTAACCACATCACTAATTCTCTCTGGCTTTGCGGTTAGCTCTCCTTGAATTACCTGCTGTGATACTTTCGTCACCAACAACGCAATAGAGTTTATAACATCTTGAGACAACTGATTCTCTAACGGATTCTTTAGTGCTTCTACCAGCTCTTCAACTGGTTTAAGAGCTTCCCTGCTCTCTGTTTGCGCTAGCTGCTCCCCCTCCTCTCTACCTTTGGCAACCCCTTCAGCATGACCTGCAGAGAAATTTTCTGCATAGAGCTCCTCTTTTGCTATATTAAAAATCTGCTCCTCTCTACTAAGTTTTGGTTCAGCCACCACTAAAGCAAGATTAGCTGATATATCAGGAACCTCCCATGCTGTCACCGACTCACTATGACTCTTATTCATCAGCGATACAACTTTTCTACTACACTGGATCATACATACTCCTCTCCACCAGCACCACCTAACGCTATTGTTCCATCATCAGCCAGCTTTCTAACAATAACAAGGATCTCTTTCTGCGCATCTTCAACTTCACTAAGTTTAACTGGCGGCATAACTTCCATATCTTCCAGCATCATCTCTGCTGCTCGTTTAGACATATTACTAACAAACTTATCTTTAATAATTTCATCTGCACCCTTAAGCGCAAGCACCAATCTCTCAGTTGGAATATCGCGCAACATTGTCTGTACACCACGATCATCAATATCAACCAGATCAGCAAACACGAACATCTGATCTTCGATCTGCTGCTTAAGATCTGGATACATTTTATCGATCCCAGAGAGGATATCTTGATCTACCCCGCCCTGTACCAGATTCAATATATCCGCTGCTGTTTTTACCCCACCCATATCACTAGAACTAACTGAAGATGTGATCGCTGCATCATCCAAAATATTATTCAACTCTAACAGAGCCTCAGACTGAACACCCTCTGCTGAGGATAGCCTTATTATGACATCAGTTTGTAGTCTGGTTGGTAGTTCAGATATCACTTCCGCAGCATGCTCTGACTCTAAAAAGCCTAGCACTACAGCAATAACCTGGGGATGCTCTTTTTTAACCATCTCTGCAATAGTGTTCGCATCCATCCATTTCAAAGACTCTAGTCCATTGACTCCATCATTCGACATAAGGCGATCAACTAAACTATTCCCCTTCTCAGGACCTAGCGCTTTATTCATAACTCCACGAATATAAGAGTTAGAGTTGAGACCTAAAGTTGTTATAGAGTGAGTCTCTTGTAGAAATACTCCGAGCACACCACGCAACTCTTCAGTAGTAATATCTTTAAGTGATGTCATTGCTGCACCAATATTTTGCACCTCTCTAGGTTCCATATTTTTCAATATTTCAGCGGCATTATCTTCACCTAACGCCATCAACAGTACTGCCGAGCGTTCAATACCATTAAAACGGCTTATATCTGGCTCACTCACTTTCGCCTCCAGACCAGTTCCGTACAACCTGAGCGCCTATTTGTGAATTCCCATTTATAACCCCTTGAGCCACCTGAAGTCGCTCCTCATATCCTGGTGGAACCTCTCCATTTAAGATAGAGTCTCCAACTAAACCTCCAGCTCCGCCAACCGCGCCCTGTTCAGCACCTCCAGCTACTACTCCCATAGCGGCAACTGGAGCAGGAGTTGAAAGATTACCAATAAGTGGTTTCAAAACCATAAGAATAAGAAGTAGAACCACCACTCCAGCCAACACCTGTTTAGCTAAAGGGGCTACCCAAGGTTGCTCCATCAATGGGATCTCTGGTAGAGCTTCCACTTTTTCCATATAAAATGGAGCACTAGTAACAGTTAAGAGATCACCTCTTTTCTCATCGAAACCCACTGCATTCACAACTAGAGAACGAATCTTAACCATCTCTTCAGTAGTTAATGGACGGCGCTTAGGAGCTATATTAGCCACCTCTTCTCCTTCTGCAGCGCCATCAGCAGCTACAACATCTTCCATAGGCTCATCTACAACAACTGCTATAGAGATATATTTAAGATCTCCAGCTGCCTTTTTAGTATGTCTAACTGTACGGTCGAGTTCATAGTTACGAGTTTTACGCGAGTTCAAATAACCTTTAGCATCTTCACCTTCATCATCTCCCAGCGCATCTGCATTATTACTTAATGCACCAGGAACTCCCATTGATCTGACCTTTCCAGACTGCTCATCACTAAGCTGCTCACTCCGAATCGCATTTTTTTCTGGAGTAAAATCTTCAGTAGTCTCCTCAAATGAGGTGAAATCAATAGTTGCTGAAACTTGAGCCCTAACCTTACCAACTCCAATAAATGGCTCTAAAATATTCTGGATTCTCTCTTCGTAAGAGCTCTCCATACTGCGTACAAATCCAAGTTGGCGCACAGATAGCGCCATATCATCACCACCATCTTTAGTAGTCAAAAGTCGTCCATTCTGATCTATAACAGAGACCTGTCCAGACTCCATATTAGGGATAGCTGATGCTACCATATGGACAATTGCCGCCACCTGACCACTATCTAAATTTCTGCCTGCATATAGGTCAACCACTACAGATGCCGTTGGTTTAGTTTTTTTACGCACAAAAACTGACTGTTTTGGAATTGCGAGATGCACTCGAGTAGAACGAACGCTACGAATTGATGTAATTGATTGCGCTAACTCCCCCTCCATAGCACGATGATAGCGGGCCTTTTCTCGAAATTGACTGATCCCGAAACCGTCATCTTTCTCTAATATATCAAAACCTGTAGCAGAAGAGCGGGGGAGTCCTTTGGAAGCTAACAATATTCTAGCGCGAGTAATATCACCAGAACCGACCAAAACTGCACCGCTTCCCATATTTAATTTGTATTTAATTTGTGCTGAATCTAGAGTTGAAGATAGCTCGCTAAGCTCTTTCTCATCTACTTGATTAAATAAAACCTGGTAATCAGGCTCTTGTGCCCATAGAACCACCCAAAATCCAATGGCAATACTTGCCGCAAGACCAATTAGAATTCCACCTTGCTTCAAAAGTGGTAGTGCTGCTAAGTTTGATAGTGCACCAGACTGTTCTACTGTTTCTGGAGTTGGATCGGCCATCTGTCTAAACTATCCTAGAACTAGACCTGCATATTCATAATCTCTTGATAAGCAGAGATTAATTTATTACGCACTTGAGTGGCAGCTTGAAAAGATACATCAGCTTTCTGCACTGCAACCATAACCTGACCAAGATCAGTATTAGGGTCACCTCTCTCGAAAGAGCTCTTCATTGCACCAGCATCAGCTTGTAGATCATTTACTTTATCTATAGAGTTTTTTAGCAACGCAGAAAAGTCAGCTCCGCCCGTAGCACCGCTCTCAGAGCTGGCAGCTGGTCCATTAACGCCTTTAGCCTCACTCGAAAGTGTGCGCATCTGGGTTAATAAGCGGCTAATTTCCAAATCATTCACTGAATAATACTCCGTATCTATTTACTACTGTTACTCATTAATTAACTATATTATCGTCTTATATTAAAGATAATTTAGCTATAAATGTCAATTATAGCACAACCACCAATATAACTATTAAAACAATAATTTTCGATTATCTTTTAAGTCAAAATTTCGTCACTAATTATCAATATATCTATCCTTAATTAAGCTTATGCAGTTTGCGTGCCACTAACCACCTGGAATCTCGACTCCAGCATCTTTAAGTTTTGCTATTTTATAACGCAGCGTGCGTGGGCTCATATCCAACTTCTCAGCAACCTCTTTTTTAGTTGGATATTTATCTAGTGCATCTAAAATAATTTGCGTCTCATAATCTTTTAAACTTATGTTTGAACTATCTTCTGAGTCATGCTGACTCTCTCTCAGTTTTTCAGTGGGTATTTTTTTTACAACTGCTGTGGCGATATCTTCTGTAACCATTCCATCATCTAAGAGTAGATCCGAAGCTAGTATCTCTGACCCTGTCATTAGAATCAATGCTCGCTGTATCACATTCTCAAGTTCACGAATATTACCCGCCCAGCTTTCTGCCATTAACCTCTCTTCAGCATCTGCAATTAAGGTGGGGGCAGGTTTATCGGCTGGGGCATGACGCTGAATAAGTCGTTTAGCTATCGGCACGATATCCCCTCTTCGCTCTCTAAGTGCAGGAAGCTCTAAAGGAAATACATTTAATCTGTAATAGAGATCTTCTCTAAAACGGTTCTCCGCAATCTCTACCTTCATATCTCGGTTAGTGGTACAGAGAACTCGCACATCTAATGGAATCGGCTCTTTTCCGCCCAATCTCTCCACCTCTTTCTCCTGCAGGACACGCAGCAGTTTAGCTTGGAGTAATAGAGCCATCTCTGATATCTCATCTAGTAATAGAGTTCCACCTTGCGCCTGCTCAAACTTACCGCTACTTGACTTATATGCACCAGTAAATGCCCCCTTCTCATACCCAAAAAGCATCGCCTCTAACATATTCTCTGGAATAGCTGCACAGTTTATCGCTACAAATGGACCTTTACTGCGCTTAGAACTTTTATGGATAAAACGAGATAGAACCTCCTTACCAGTACCACTCTCCCCCAAAATCATAACCGTTGCCTCACTATCCGCAACTCGCTCTGCCATTGCCCTTACACTTCGAGTCTTCTCATCTGCAGTTACAAAATCATCATCAGAGCTTGCATCTCTATTTATATATTTAGACGCAGCATCTAGTAACATTTTAGCTTCAAATGGTTTTACTAGATAATTCACAGCTCCATCATTCATCGCTTCTACAGCCTTATCGATAGTTCCATAAGCGGTCATCAATACTACTGGCAAGTGCGGCATTTTAGCTCGCACCCTTTTCAGTAGAGTGTGCCCATCCATATGGTCCATTCTCACATCTGAAAAGATGAGTCCCACCTCCTCCTTTTCAATCCATTTTAACGCTTCATGCCCATTTTCTGTTGCCAACACCCCATAATCTGCAAGCTCTAGGGTATCGACTAACGCCTCGCGTAGGTCTGGATCATCTTCAACAATTAGTACTTTAGAATCCATTCTGTTGGTTCTCAATATATCAATTTACTGCAATAGAAGTTCTGGAAATAGAATCTCAGCAACACTCTCTAATCTCTCTTTATTCTCAATTTTACCCCTCTCTTTTAGTACACCTCTAATTAGAGTCAAAATTTTCTGCTTGAGTTTCTTCTTCTTCTTTTTACTTCTCATCCCTTTATAAGTCTGCTCACTTAACAGACTCAATATGTCACTCTTTATCTTTGGAAGATGTAGTTTAAAACCATCCACTGCTTTTTGGGTGGTTATGTAAGTTTTAATGCGTAGCACCATAACATGATCGCCTTTTCCGCTCAGATTTACTTTGAATGGCTCTTTTCCCATACCAAGATACTCATCTACCATTATCAACTCCTCGTCATCCTCAGCCATTGAGGTCTGAGCGAGCATAAATGAGAATAACCCTACTGCAATCAACTTTAATATTTTTGAAACTTCCATAATATTACCACTCCTCATATTGTTACCACTTCTAATATTATCACTTATTAACTACCCTTAACTATATTTATTATATTGAACAATTCAGCTAATTACCACCCTAAATCACCTCTATTACAGTAGATATTATTCACTTTGATTTGGGAGACGAACTCCAAAGTTAGCACCATCGCCTAACGATGACTCAACCCATACATCACCGCCGTGAGCATCTGCAACTGCCTGCACTACCGCCAAACCTAATCCTGTACCTCGCGCACGACTCGTATAGAATGGCTCAAAAATATGTTCCTGCATATCTACAGATATTCCAGGCCCATCATCTTTAACCTGAAACTCTATCCCCCCCTCTGTTGGAGTTACCACTCTAACTAAGATATTTACTTTACCATCAGCAGCATCGATAGCGTTACTAACTAAATTTTGCAGAGAGGTTAAGAGCGCATCTCTATTACCTCCAAAAACAGTTTGTGGATCAGCCAACACCTCTATACTAAAGTGTGTCTCTGGAGAGCGCTTTATCTCCTCCTCAACAATCTGCTCAAGATTTTCCATAAATCCAGAGAGCTCGATCTCTTCATCATCAGGGCTGCCACCTCGCGCATAGTGAAGCATATCATTCACTAGACCATTTAGATGATGGAGTCTAGAGCGCAACTTTTCTGCTACTTGTAGCCTCTTATCTTCAGTCAACTCCTCCTTCTCCAAATGCGCGATATAGAGCAGCGCTGCAGCAAGCGGGGTCCTAACTTGATGAGCCAGAGATGCTGCCATCTCGCCCATTGAGGCTAGACGCCTATTCTGATTAGTATGATGTTGTAGTTTGCGAGTCTCCGTCACATCACTAAACAGCAAAATCATTCCAGCATCAGTTTCACTACTTGATAGCTCTAAAATTTTACCACTCTTTAGAACTAAGTCATTAGCTAACGATTCGCTGACTCGCTCTTCTATATCTTGATACTGTTTTAAAATATCACTCCAGTTACGCCCCTCTAAACTCTCTAACTCTTCATCAGGATTCTCGCTAAAAAAGTTCTGGGCTGCCGGATTAACTGTCTGCACTACCCCCTTATCATCCAATACGACCACTCCGCCAGGTAACACCGCAAGCAGACGGGAACGCTCGTTACGCGCAGCCCCAAGCTCCTCAGTTAAATTTGAGACCTGATCTTGTAACGAGTAATAAGAACCTTCAAGATCCTCTGACATCTTAGCAAACTCAATAAACGCCCGCTCGAGTTCTATAATTTTATGTTGCTGCTCATCTATCTTATGCTGCTGCTCAATATGCTCAATAGAGTTTGACATTAAGCAATCTCTTTACTATTCATATCATATTTCTTTATTTTTTCGACCAGAGTAGTTCTACGCACATCAAGTAACTTAGCTGCTTTTGCAACAACTCCGCCACTTTCAACTAGAGCTTGTCTAATCAGATCCTCCTCTAGTGAAGATAGATACTCTTTCAAGTTTAGGCCATCAGATGGAAGTAGATACTCTGGACCAATTATATGTTCACTCTCCTCTGAGCTACTCTCCTCCACATCTGAATCTACAGGAGACTCCTGATAACCACCTACAACCCCCATAAACTCCTCTGTCTGCTGTGGAGGTATCTCTTCATTTATCTCTTCATTAATGGGCATCTCCAACCCCTCTGGACAGTACTTACCAGGTAGGTCAACAGCATCAACCTCCTCACCTGGATAGAGAATACCCAAGCGCTCTACAAGATTACAGAGCTCTCTCACATTTCCTGGCCACTCGTAATTGGAGAGCGCATAAATTGCATTTGGTTTCAATTTAGCTACCACTCTCCCTTCACTCTCTAGACGCTTACTTATCGCATCCACCAGCGGAGCTATATCTCCATTGCGCTCACGCAGTGGTGGGAGCTCAATAGGAAAAACATTAAGCCTGTAAAACAGATCCTCTCTAAACTTACCATCCTCTATATTCTGCTCAAGATTCCGATGAGTGGCAGCCATTACCCGCACATCAGAACGGATACTCTTTACTCCTCCAACTCTCTCAAAGATCCGCTCTTGCAACACTCGCAAAAGCTTAACCTGCATAGGAAGACTCATATCCCCAATCTCATCAAGAAAGACAGTTCCTCCATCTGCCAACTCAAAACGCCCTTTACGAGTACTAATCGCGCCAGTAAACGCCCCCTTCTCATGCCCAAAGAGTTCACTCTCCAAGAGCTCTGCTGGAATTGCCCCACAGTTTATCGGCACAAAACTTCTACCCTTTCGTTGCGAGTACTTATGCAGACTCTGTGCAACCACCTCTTTACCTGTACCAGACTCTCCCAATATTAGTACGCTAGCATCTGACTCCGTAACCTGTGCCATTAGTTGACGAACTCTAATCATCGCCGCACTATTGCCAATAAGATCAACAAACATTCCTGTATGATCTCTCTGCCCAGATCTACGTCTCCGCTTCTCATTATAGGTTACTGCTTGTTCAAGGCTACTAATTAGCTGGGTCTGTTTAATTGGAAAAGTTATATACCCCAAAACTCCATCTGCACTACCCCAAGGTATTGCACTATCCGCGCTCTCATCGAGAAGAAATAGAACTGGAATAGAGCTATCAACCTCTCTGATCGCTCTATATATAGTGCTTCGCCTCTCAACTTCATCCTCACCAATCAACACTAAAGAAAAAATACCACTCTGTAGAGTTGACAACGCACCATCTATTGATGAGCTAAACTCTAACTCTCCCCACTCTATAAAGCCAAGAATAGAACGCAGAGTCTCCTCGTGCATCTCTTGCGAATCTATCAATAACGCTCTGTTACTCACCTAAAAACTCCTAATCCTAAAATAGCAGATACAATTCTGCTCGAAAATAATACCCTGACAACTATATTTATTCAACTATTACACGCCCAGCACTTACTGCTACACCTTCGATCTCTTTACCTGAAGAGCTATTTTTTACCCGCAGGCGTGCATCTCTATGCGCATTCTCTAAGGCAACCCCCTTCATCTGAATCTGAAGAGAACCTCTCTTAAGGATAATATTAACTCTATCCCCTTTTTTAATAAGATCTGGAATGAAGAGCATATTTGGGGTTACCAGAGTGGACTCCTGAATAAGGCGTTGCGCATACTTTCCTATCACATCTTTGGTTAAACTGAAGTAACCCCCATAAAGAGCGGTAACCTCTCGCTCCTCAAAACCTAGATCATCTTCACCCACCTTCTCACCCTTTAAAATAGCTGAAGTAGTAACAACAACTTTTTGCAGTTGCTGAATAGTGGCAGAGACATATAACCGCCATGGAGTAGATCCTAAACAACGCACAGCTACAATCACCCTTCCTACTCTCTTGCGTCGACTCTGAAATGATACATCTAAAGGAGTGGAGCACTTCTTCAAACGGAGACGAGAATCTAAGGGGCGAACCTTAATTGTAACCCCTCTAATTGGCGCTCCTTCACTATCCAGATGCATTTTCTGCAGAAAACTCTCAACCTCCATATAGATATTATCTAAAGAGTGAGCTGGAGGAACTCTCTTTGGCGCTGCTATAACTACAGATATAGTGGCAATCAAAAGCAGCATAAATAACAGAGTCTGTATAGAGGACGGCACTACAGAGTAAATTGAACTACTTTTAGAGCTATTTAGCTTAGGAGGGTTAGTATTAATCATTTCAACCATAATAATACAGCAAAATACTCTTTAAAATTAAATACTTTTATTTTTTTTAAAATTATTCACAACTTATTTTAAAGAATCTCCATCAAGTGCCGTTAACTTATGCGTATAGAATTAATCTAAAGATGGTCAAAAAGATGGATTGTGGCTCTAAACGATATTAAGAAGTATATAGATAGTAAATCTATGAATGAGCATGTATAATCATCACATACGACTGCTAATCATCATATATGACCACATAGGAGAAGAACAATGGGAATTGATGTAGGAAATTTAACTCAAAGCAGAGCAACCAATATCTCAAATGAGAATAGGCACTCCACGGTTGGAAGAACTGCCAATACTGCACAGCAAGCTGCGACTGGCAAAACTGCCTCTACTGAAACCGTAAGTATGACGGATGCTGCTATAAATCTTAAAAAGATGAGCAAGAGAATGGAGAAGTTACCCGTAGTTGATGCAAAACGGGTAGAACAACTACGGAAAGCGATAGAGAATGGGGATTTTGAAATTGACGACATTCACATTGCCGATAAGTTGATCGGAATGGATAAACTATTACGAAAAGAGACTAATTAATGGTTGAACAACTCTTACCTCTCCTTAAACAACAACAGAGTAACGCTACCACTCTGCTTTCAATCTTAGAGAAGGAGAAAGAGATACTACTTAATGGTGAGCCAGAACTTATAGCTAAACTATTAGAAGAGAAAGAGGCTGCCTCTAGACGAATGGGAGCAGCACACGATCAACTTCTCTCAATTGCAGAGCATCTAAACCAACCTCGCACCGATATTGGTCTTGTTGAATGTATTAAAGGCGCTGATAAAGATGGATCTCTTCAGAGAGAGTGGGACTCACTTATAGAGACTACTGCCACCTGCCAAAAGATTAATCAGGCAAATGGAGCAACTATAAACCTTAAAAAGCGTTATGCCGAAAATGGACTTGCTATACTACGAGGACAGATTGGAACCAGCAAGGCATCTCTATACTCTAAAAAAGGAGTTGAAGAGTCAGGTGCGCAAGGCGCTCATATCCTTCATAAAGCTTAACAACCAACAATAAACTACCTCTCCAGAGATGGACACTGTAAAATTACTCTTGCAGATCTCTGCTGCTGCACCATACACAACTCTCGCTCCAACCTCTCTCCCTCCACCACATACCCACCAGCTCTTCCCTGATAAAACTCGCCCTGCTGCAACTCACCAAACTTTTCCTCTCTGATTAGATTCACCATATCGAAGCCAATATTTTCTATCTGTAGCAGCAGATCATCAACCCTATACTCTCCAACTAGAGACGGCTGCTGCGGATATATTATTGAATTTAGGTCCAACCTCTCACTCTCGCTCAAACCATCTGCTAGTGGAGCGCTCACACTAAAAACCGGCTCACTACGACCATAATAGTTCAGAAGTGGCACAATCATCTGAAGATGCGCCTCATCAGCAAAGATAAACAGCCCATCCAGAGCACCTTCCGCATCTGACACTTTAAGAAGATCTTCAACTAACTTACCAAAATTACTATACCTCTCTCCATAGTGTGACTCTGCTAACACAACTCCTCCCATCTCCTCCCAGAGCTCTCTCATCTCTTCTGCCATACCAGAGCCAAACTCAGAGTTAGGTAAAATTATAGATATATTATGTAACCCCTGCTCCCAGCCATAACTCAATACATTACGAATCTTCTCATTATTACCTATAGAGAATTGATAGAGTTGAGGAAGAGAGCCATCTTGTTTACGAGAATTAAGTTTACGAGAATTAAGTTTAGATATCGTTAATTTTGAGAACTCTCCAGGATAGAGCCAGTAACCAATACTCTCTCTAGTTGGCAGCTCCACCCTATCCATATCTATCAACTGCTGCTGATTATGCTTTAATAGTGGACCAATCAGATAGTCTGGCTCCATCTCTAACGCGCTATACCACTGCGTTACAAACGATACACTCTCATCTGTTGTATCTAAATAGGTGATATCTACTTCACAACTTACATCCGTAGCAGTAACATCGAGATCATCCACACTAGCTGAAAGCATCCCATCCAGAAAAGGGGTTCCAAATGAACTTACCTCACTATTTAATGGCAGGAGTGCAACAACAGAGATCGGTTCTGGACAGCTATGTACAGAAAAACTTAACAAGAGTGCAACAGAGAGAATACCCCCGTTTAGACTACTCCTCATCTCTCTCCCAAACCAGATCTCCAATAATTTTAAAGCGTGCGACAGAGAGTTGTCCACGACTGCTACGACTACTCTTATCCGTCTCATCCTGCAGAGATTCAACTACATCTCGCTCCACCCTATAAATTTCAAAAGGGTGGTAAGAGTCATCCATCAACACCAACACTACCGCATCCCATGGCTGGGTCAACTTAAACTGCCCAACCCTTGGACTAGAACGCTGCTCACCAAATAGCACTCGTCCTTTAATCAAAATTTTACCTCCATCCTGATCAACCGCATCGAAGCCATCCTCTTGCTCTGCAGGATCCAGCTCTAATAGAGTTATCGCATCATGCAGAGCAATCTCACTACTAAGTGCGAGAGTCTTGCCAGTTGCATTCCTATAATCCGCTGCAAGAGTGCGCGCCTCAGATATTAATTTTTCTACAGAATAGAGCATTAGCTGATTGTATCAAAATGAATATTATCAAGCAACCTCGTAGATCCGAGTTTAGCCGCCACAAGTAGAACTAACTCTTCTTTACCGTACTGCGCAGCACTATTAAGATGAACAACAGAAGCAAGACTATTTACAAAACGGAGAGAGAGATAGTCAACCTCAAACCCTACTCGCTGCAACATATCAACTCCATCTTGCTCAATCTCTGCAACAGCCCGCTCCGCCTGTTTAACCTCACCTACTACCCAACAGAGAACTCTATATAGCTCTGGAGCCACTGACCTCTGCTCTAAAGTTAGATATTCGTTACGCGAACTAAGGGCTAATCCATCACTATCTCGTACTGTAGAAACTCCGACAATTTCAATTGGAAAATTAAGGTCTGCAACCATTCGTCTAATAATATGGAGCTGCTGGAAATCTTTCTCTCCAAATAGCGAAATATCAGGCATCACAATATTAAAAAGCTTTGCGACCACCGTTGCAACTCCCGAGAAGTGGCCAGGGCGAGACTCTCCACACAACACTTCGGAAACGGCTGGCAGCTCCACCCTACAGCTCCCACCATCGCTACTCTCCCCTCTTCCAGGGTAGATCACCTCATCACTAGGAGTAAAGAGAAGATCAGCTCCAGCCTCTTCCAGCTTTAATATATCCTGCACCAAGCTCTTTGGGTAGGTTGAAAAATCCTCACCTTTACCAAACTGAGTAGGATTAACATAGATTGATACTACTACAAAATCCGCCAATTCTCTTGCACGCCGCACTAACGCAAGATGCCCTGCATGGAGACTACCCATTGTTGGAACAAAAGCGACCTTAACTCCAGCCAAAGTTTTTAACTCTGCCCGCAAAGGTTCAATCTCTGAAAACTGCTGCATTACAAACGGAGGCATATTAATCAAATATATGTTCAGCAGCTGGGAACGACCCATCCTGCACCGCAGCCACAAAACCTCTGAGCGCAGCAGGAATCGATCCAGCATCATCCATAAAGTTTTTTACAAACTTTGGCGCTGCATCCATAGTTACTCCGAGCATATCATAACTAACCAGCACCTGCCCATCACACGCTGCACCTGCACCGATACCAATTACAGGAATCGTCAACTCTGCACTAATGTTAGCTGCAAGAGTAGCAGGCACACACTCTAACACCAACATAGATGCCCCAGCACTCTGCAGAGCAACTGCATCCTCTACCATCTGCTGTGCAACAGAGCTCTCGCGCCCTTGCACTCTATAACCTCCCAAACGATGCACTGCTTGCGGCTGCAAGCCAAGATGAGCACAGACTGGTATATTTGAATTAACCAATGCATCCACCACCTCTAGTTGTGCAGCTCCCCCCTCCAACTTAACCATAGTAGCACCGCCCTCTTTCATCATACGGCCAGCACTCTCCAGAGCTTGTGCCACAGTTGCATAACTCATAAACGGCATATCAGCTAAGAGTAAAGCTCGCTCAGCTCCTCGCCCTACCAACTTAGTGTGGTAGACCATATCATCTACAGTCACTGGAATTGTACTCTCTCGCCCCTGCACCACCATTCCCAGAGAGTCTCCTACCAAGATAACATCCACCCCTGCGCTATCTATCTGCTGCGCAAAACTGTAGTCGTAAGCGGTCAAAACTGAAATCTTCTCACTCTGCTGCTTCATCTTTAGCAGAGTCTGCACTGTTACTCTCTTAACCATAATCTTGACTCATAACTTATTAACCTGACCACAATCACACTCCTCTAATAACTTTGTTAATGTTCCAACTCCTGGGATATCTAACTCACCACCAACAATTTCAGCCAAAGGTAGCAACACAAAAGATCGCTTAGCTATACCTATATGCGGAATAGTCAACATTGCGCTCTCCACAATATCATCTCCATAGAGTATGATATCTAGATCTATAATTCTCTCCCCCCACCTTCTACCCTCTACTCGCCCCTGCTCCTGCTCAAGCTGTTGCAACCTATTTAGCAGAGCTAACGGATCTAGAGCAACTAATAATTCAGCCACTGTATTTATAAAGTCTGGCTGATCTTGCGGGCCCAATGGAGCACTGCGATAGAGAGATGAAACTCTACTAAACTCAACTCCATCATTGGTTAAACTAAGCTTACGCAGAGAATTCAGTGCATCCTTAATCTGTCTTTTCGGATCATCTAAATTACTTCCCAATCCAATATATACTAATACTGTATTCATAAACGCATTAACTACTCACTATTCACTGCCTACTATTCACTACTCACGATCTTCTTTTTTCTGCTTCTGCTTCTCCGTTTGCGCGGCTTACCGTTATTAGGAACATCTCTCACCATCTTAATACGGGCAGCACTATCCACCTCTTGATACTCAGTCCACCAATCAGCTAACTTCTTATCCCCATCTCCAACTTCCGCTCGCAACACCAAGAAATCATACGCAGCACGGAATCGTTTATGCTCCATAAATTTTTCTGGCTGCCTACCTCTACGCCTTTCAAAGCGAGGCTGAAGTTCCCAAATCTCTTGAGCCATAATCGCAAACCGTTTTGGCATTGAGAGACTCTTACGCTGCGCCCGTAGCGCATCTCGCCCAGCATGGTGCAGACGCACATTTAACGGCAGCCTCTCTCCACTCTCTGGATGTTTCGCTTGCGAACTAGCTGCAAGTTGACGCACCTCTTCCCACAACAGAGCTGCGATAAGAAATGCAGGAGTTATAGGTTTTCCCGCAGCAACTCGCAGATCGGTGTTTTCTAATGCACGTGAGAGAAAAGTTAGCGCGCCATCCGCCTCATCAAGCATACGATTAGTATGCGGAAATAGATACTGAAACAGACTGTAGTGACGCAGCTTCTCAAAAGTCTCTAACGCACAACCAGCCTGAAACATCTTAAGAAACTCCTCATAGAGTCGTGCCTGCGGAATCTGCTCCAATAGATTCCCCAACTTAAAGATTGGCTGCTCTGAACTCTGCTCAATATTAAACCCAAGCTTAACTGCAAAACGCACCGCTCGGAGCATTCTAACGGGATCTTCGTGATAACGCTGCTCAGGATCTCCAATCATCCGAATCAGACGAGCATCAATATCTGCTACTCCACCAGTATAGTCCACCACCGAGAAGCCATCAATATTGTAGTAGAGCGCATTAATAGTAAAGTCGCGGCGCCACGCATCCTCCTCAAGAGTTCCGTAGATATTATCTCGTAGCACCATCCCTTGTTCGCTCTGCTCAGCAGGTTTAGCAGTACCATCCTGCCCAGAACGAAAAGTTGCAACCTCAATAATTTCGCGCCCAAAGTGAACATGAGCCAACCTAAATCTGCGCCCAATCAAGCGGCAATTTCTAAACAGCGCCTTAACCTGCTCTGGAGTTGCGTCAGTCGCCACATCAAAATCTTTAGGGGAACGATCCAACATAAGATCACGCACCCCACCACCGACCAGATAGGCGCTATATCCGCCTTGATTAAGCCTGTTTAGTACTTTAACCGCATTTCTACTCATCTTACGACGAGAGATAGAGTGCTTTGATCGCTCTAAAATTAGAGGTCCATTTTTACGAGAACTCTCTTTACGAGAGAAGAGGCGTTTAATCCAGCCTGATCGTTTTCTATTCATCCGCATATTGTACTCTGTTTTACATACATAAGAGATATTAAACTAATTATTATCTGATTATTGGTAATTATTGGTTGCAAAAATATTTTTTTACTATAGAATAGCCCGCTGTTGCTCTCTTCGTCTAGCGGTTAGGACGCTGGCCTCTCACGCCGGTAACAGGGGTTCGATTCCCCTAGGGAGTACCAAATTAATAGGATCTTATAATTTTTTGCACCGTCTCTAAATCAACTCCTGTAATACGCGCAATTAACGCCTCACCAACTCCTTCTTGATGAGACTTAAGTATCATCTCTTTTTTGTCTTGCTCTATTCCTTGCTGTATCCCTTGTTCTATTCCTTGTTCTATTCCTCGCTCCATGCCTTGCTCTATTCCTTTTCGCATCCCTTTTGCTGCTGCAGTGCGTAGTGCATCTAACTCTGCGCCTCTGCGTAGACTCATGTAGTCGTATACCTGCATCTCTTTTTTATTCCAATGATAGATCTCCGCACTACTGAACGCCTGCTTTATCTCTGGCGTCTCAATAAGCTCTTCTGGAATCATATCTAAATTTGAGGCATTTTTAATAAAGTAGATCCACTTATCAAACAGTGTTGTTAGCTCTGGGAGTTTCTTTTTGAACTTAGGAAGCTCTACAAATGTAAACTCAAAGTCAGCAATATCTTGCTGTTGGGTCTCTTGATTCAGGATAAGGTGTCGACTGATGTGGTTTTCATTTTTTTCAAAAATTGTAAAATCTAAAATGCCTATAAAATACACTTTTTGGAGTTGATGGTAATCTTCTCCTTTATCAATCTGATCCACATAAGCTTTTGAGGTGTAGTAGAGGCTGCGTTTGGCGAAATTTCCTTGGTCATCATTCTGCATCTCTACAATAAAGTTTTCACCTTTCTGGTTAGTCGCTTTAATATCAAGTATCGTCTCTTTCAGCCCCTCTATCTTAGGGACTTGGTAAGGGTTAACTAGCTCTACCGCTACAATTAAACTGTTTTCTGAAAAATCTAATACAGCATTTAAAAATGAGATCAACACCTCTTTATGAAGCTCATCACCAAATATCTTTTTGAATGCAATATCATTTTTTGGATCTGCGAATTTCATCTTCTATCTCCTTAAAAACCTTAATCGATCTACCCTTGCTAAAAGTTAAATTATACAGATTAAAACTCAAATGTCAACCAATATTTTCTCTATGTTCTCTTTTTAGTGGCAAAAAAATAACCCTACTCTCTTCACTAAGGTGTAATAGAGAATAGGATAATACCCACTATGCAGCTAAATAGGCGTTGGTCTGTTTTTTACTTTTCTGTGCACCGCCCATCTTTTTTGCGACTTCTGTGCGGGCGCTGGTGGTTAGATTGATTAGACGATCGTAGTAGCCCATCACCTCGCTCTGTTTGGCTGCCGTGACCTCAC
>Ga0209252_1000168_pt1 | contig 54016 bp, 81 predicted proteins | sample SaaInlV_135m_DNA_3_FD_184673 | JGI IMG/M metagenome (GOLD analysis project Ga0209252, IMG submission 184673) | Marine microbial communities from expanding oxygen minimum zones in the Saanich Inlet - Saanich Inlet SI074_LV_100m_DNA (SPAdes) (version 2) | ecosystem: Environmental > Aquatic >... | reverse complement strand
TTGGTACATTTAAAGTTACAGGGGCTACAACTATAACAGGCAACTCAGGCTTCTTAGGTACTGTTCGTGTAAGTGGTCCAACATCATTAGAAGGTACTCTTAATGTAACAGGTGCTACAACTATAATAGGAGCTACAGGTTTCTTAGGTACTGTCAGAGTAAGTGGTGCCACTTCCTTAGAAGCAGGATTAGTTGTTGGGGGTAAGGCAGAGTTTAACAACGATGTATGTGTTAGCGGTAACTCACAATTAGTCGGTACTCTTAAAGTTACAGGCGCTACAACTATAACAGGTAACTCAGGCTTCCTTGGTACTGTTAGAGTAAGTGGTAATGTATCACTTGAAGGACAATTACAATTAACTAAGTCGGCTGCTGCCGCTATTGAAACAACGGCTATTAATGGCATTACTTCAGTATCACTTAATTTTGGTACTGCACAAAATTTCTTTACTACTGTTACTGCTGCTCATACACTTGCTAGGCCAACTGCTGCAAGAGTAGGACAAGTAGGAAGTATTTTCTTAAGTCAATCTGGAGGAAGCGGTACTATATCGTACAATGCTTGTTGGAACTTTATTGGCGGTGCAGCGCCTGTTCTTTCTACAGCAGATGCTGCGGTAGACAGATTGGATTATATTATTCTTTCTGTGTCAAGCGATGGTACTGGTGAAAACATTCAGGCCGTTATGACACAAGCTTATAGTTAAGGATTATTAAATGGTTTTTCAAAACATAATGATGGGTGCTGCTGGTCAGAGCGGCGGCTACGAGATTGATCAGTCGATCCGGTTTAATTCAGCCGACTCCCCCTATCTGACAAAGACATTTGGGGCTGATGGCGGCGACACGTGGACCTTTTCTTTATGGATTAAAAGAGGAAAGATAACCAGCGGCGGCAACCGGTACTTTTTCAGCGAGGCGGGGGGCAGCGGAATCGGGTTTGTGGACGGCACAGACAAACTTCGTTTCTATAATGCCTCGTCTGTCGTGGATAGCACTCAGGTGTTTCGTGATGTCGGCGGCTGGTACCACTTTGTGTTCTCCAACAACGCTGGGACAGTGACGATCACCGTGAACAACACGGCGGTTGAAATTGGTTCGACGACAGCTACTCTTTTTAATCGAAATAATGCTTGGCATATTGGTAGCTACTCCGATACGGGGAACAACTTCGACGGCTACATGGCCGAGATGCATTGGATTGACGGTACTGCACTAGCCCCCACCAGCTTTGGCGAGACCAACGACGATGGTGTATGGGTGCCGAAAAAATACACAGGATCATACGGCACCAACGGCTTCTACATTACAGGCGAGGACAGTTCTGATCTCGGCGCAGATTACTCAGGCAACGGCAACGACTTCACCTCGTCAGGGCTGACCAGCGACGATCAGGTGTCAGACAGCCCCACGCTAAACTTCCCGGTCATCAGCCCGATTGACTACCAGACTGGCAGCAATGTCACAATTAGCAACGGCAACCTTACGTTTCAAAACGCAAACAGCGGATCAGCTAACGACGCTCGTGCTACGTTTGCTGTTAGCAGCGGCAAATGGTACTGGGAAGTCGAAGCTGATGCGCTTGGTCAGCCGAGTCTGGGTCGAGAATTTATTGGCGTTGTATCTCCTGAATGGCGTCTTGGAACAGGTTCAGCAGGTTCTAACTTTTCTCAGGACAGCACGGGATATGCTTATAATACCGCTGGGCAGAAGATAAATAACGGTAGTGCAGCTTCCTACGGCTCTTCGCTGTCTGCCGGAGATATTGTTGGTGTAGCGCTTGATCTGGACAATGGAAAAATCTGGTGGTCGGTAAACGGCACATTTCAAGCGTCGGGTAATCCCGCTGCCGGAACAAACGAAGCCTATTCAGGATTGTCAGGAACATTTGCTCCAGCATTTGCGGTAGATTATGGCACAGGCACAAGCCGTCTTATTGCTAACTTTGGACAGACAGGTGGTTTAACCTACACACCGCCTACAGGTTTCTCGCAGATCAACAGCAGTACGTTGCCTACGCCAACAATCGCTGACGGCTCCCTGCACTTCAATCCGTACCTCTATACCGGCGACGGTTCGGCTTCGACACGCAGCTTTACTGGAATGGGTTTCCAGCCAGATTTTATCTGGAAGAAAAAACGAAGTGGCGCAGATCATCACTGGTTACACGATGCAGTACGTGGCGCGACCAAGGGACTTAACTCAAACCGCGTTGACACCGAATACACCAGCAACCGACTGACCAGCTTTGACAGCGACGGTTTTAGTTTTGCCACGAGCGATCCTGACACCAATGGATCGGGTGCGACTTATGTCGCTTGGGCGTGGAAAGGTGGAAACAGCAGCGGCAGCAGCAACACTGACGGAGCCACTTCTTCAACTGTATCCGCAAACCAGACGGCGGGTTTCAGCGCCGTTACCTATACCGGCACAGGCTCTGCAACAACAGTTGGTCACGGCCTTGGCGCAGTGCCGCAGTTTATCGCAATTAAAAGCCGTACATATGTAGAAAGTTGGGGCGTATATCCCGGTACTTCGATGGGATACGGCGGACAATATCGACTGAAGCTTAACGAGATTTCTTCCGTCGCAGCGCAGAGCGGTTTTTGGAATAACACCGACGCAACAAGCAGCGTGTTTAGTCTAGGTACAGAATTGAAGGTAAACAAATCTGGCGAAGATCATGTGGCTTATTGTTGGGCAGAAGTAGAAGGCTTCAGCAAGTTTGGCAGCTACACCGGCAACGGCTCGGCAGATGGCAGCTTTATCTATACGGGCTTCAGACCTGCTTGGATTATGATTAAATGTTCCAGCGTTAATAACTCATGGACGATGTACGACACCGCGCGGCAAACATTTAACCCAAACGGCAAGTATCTACTCGCAGAAACCAACGGTGCCGAAGTCGCCTCGACCACCGTTGAAATTGACATTCTCTCGAACGGCTTTAAAGCGCGAGACAACCAGAACAACATTAACGGCTCCGGCAGAACGTACGTCTTCATGGCATTTGCCGAACACCCCTTTGGAGGCGATGGCGTCGCCCCTGCCACGGCTCGATAGGAGGAGACAATGTGGAACTATAATGGTAAAGTAATTAAAGAAGGCCGGGCATGGACGGATGATAACGGTGTCCAGCATCCGGCCAACTGGGGTATCTGGTCTGAGGACGAGAAGGTTGCTCACGGTCTTGTCTGGGTAGATTCCCAGCCACAGCCTGACAGTCGTTTCTATTGGTGGTCCCAGAACTCTGATGGGACATACACCAGCACCCCCCGAGAACTAGAAGATCGTCTAGAAGTAGATGACGATGGCAGTCCTATCCTTGATGAGGACGGAGTTCAGATGGTAACTCTCGGTCTTAAATCTCAGTGGATTGCCCAGACAAAACAGACTCAGGGCAGTCTTTTGTCTCAAACTGACTGGGCGTATATTCGTAAAGCAGATAATGATACAGCTATTCCATCTGATATACAGACTTATAGAGATGCTGTTCGTTCAGCAGCAGAAACTATTGAAACAAAAATTACAAACTGTTCTACAATGGATGAGTTTCAGGCATTGTTTGTAACACCTGTAGACAGTGATGGAACTCCTACTGGCAACGCACCGATCTATGACTGGCCTGAAAGTATTTAAATGAAATTTATACTAACATATATTTTAATAACTTTGTGGTTTGTATTTCCAGTATCAGCACAACAGCTCTTTTGTTTTAATGAAGATGCTCAAGATATTGAAGAGAGTATACTAAAATATAATGAAGAATTTGTTTTTTCAGGAGTAACTACGGCAGGAACTCCCATTACTATTTATAAAGGTAAGGATACTTTTACAATTCTTTTTTTAACTAATGAAGGAAAGCTTTGTACTGGACCTACTTATATAGGAACTATAATTCCAAAATTAAAACTTAACAACGGAAAAGGTACGTAATATGGCCTCAACTTATACAACAAACATTAGGCTGACAAAACAAGGTAATGGTGATAATCCTAATACTTGGGGACAGGTTCTCAATAACGGTGTTATTAGTCTTGTTGATGATGCTGTTGCTGGCTATACCACAGTAAGTTTAGGCAGTGCTGCAACTGTTACGCTATCAGAAAACCAAGGAACAGGAGACCAATCACGATCTGCTATCCTACAATTTTCTGGATCAATCGGGACTGCTCACACATCTATCTTTGTTTTAATTCCTAATAATTCTAAAACCTATGTAATTAAAAATGCAGTATCAACTAATGCTACAACCAATGCTGTTATTTTACGTGTTGCTGGTAATGCCGGTACTACTGTTGCTAATGGAGGTCATGGTTATTTCTTTACTAATGGCACATCTGTTTATCAACTAGATAGTACTGGGTTAGGTCTAGGAACCGCTGCTGTACGTAATGTAGGAGTCTGTGCTACAGAAATTCCTGATACCTCTCTTGGTGATATTCGTTATGTAAAGGTATCTGCTACAGATACCATCACTGCTGCTAAAACATTTAATGCTACAGTAGCTTATGGCGATGCAGCAATGATTAAAGTATCTAGTGCTGTAAAGTCTTTCATTACAACTCTGACTGATGCAGCGTCTGTTGTTTCAGATGCTGATACTGGTAATATTTTTCTAGTAACACTGGGCGGTAACAGAACCTTGGCTGCACCTAGTAATATGGATGCTGGTCAATCAGGACATTACTATCTAATTCAGGATGCTACTGGTGGAAGAACAATTAGTTTTAACTCTGTATTTAAATTTGCTGGAGGAACAGTACCTACCGCAACATCTACATCAGGATCAACTGATATTCTTTTCTATACAGCAAGAAGTGCTACCACAATTGATGCGGTAATGCTTAAAAATATGACTAGATAATGACAAGTAAACTTGCAAAGTTTGAGTTTCAGCAAGGGTTTCATAGAGAGACCACTCAGTTTGCTGAAGGTGATAAATGGTTTGATGGCAATCGAGTGCGTTTCCGTGCTCAGAAACCTGAGAACATGCGAGGATACACGACTAGAGTAAGCGCAGCCTTTGACGGTTCTGCTAGAGATTTAGTTACATGGCGTGATTCAGATAGAATTGCCCGTGCTATTTTTGGTACACCAGATAAACTATACGAAATGAATGGAGATCAGATATATGATATTACTCCTATTACTTCTACTGTAACTTTAGCTGGTGTTTTTGGAACAAGTGCAGGACAAACAAGAGTATGTGTATCTGATACGGCACATGGAAGAACGGCAGGTGATTATGTATACTTTACTTCTGCTTCTGTTTTTGGTGGCAATGTTAGTCTAACAGGAAACGTCTATCCAATTGCTTCTGTTGCTAGTGCTAATGTGTATACATTTAATGTAACATCAGCAGCAGGTGCTACGTCTGCTGCAACTGGAGACGCAACATTTAACTATTACATTCCTACTGGTGCGTCAGTAGCTACCAAAGGTCTTGGTTACTCGGCTGCTATATATAATGCAACTGCACCAACTTCAGTAGGAATCAGTAAGATTACAACAACTGGTAGTAATGCACTTGTTACAGTTTCAACTGATGCAGCGCATGGCGGTTCGGCTGGAGACTTTGTAGTTTTTCAGCCAGCCAATACTAGCGTTACCCCTGCTACAGTAGGCGGTAACTTAATACTGTCAAAGCCGTTTATTGTAAACGCTGCTGGAACTACGGTAAGTGTTGGCGGTCCTCAGTTTCCAATTGTATCTGTAGCAAGTACGCAGATTATTGTAAGTGTTCAGACAGCAGCTAGTGCAAGTGGAGATGTAACAACTGATATTAATATGACTGCTTTGATTTATCAGCAGAGCAGCGGCAGAGGTTGGAATGTTGCATCTTCTGTAGATGCTAGTGATATTAATCTAACACTTGCTAACTGGAGTCTTGATAACTGGGGCGAAGACATTGTTGCAAATAGAAAGGGTACTAATATTTTCTATTTTGATAGTGATGCCAGTACAACACCTTTACACGCAACAACTGTAACAACATCTCCTATCAGTGTCAACTCTATTATTGTTTCTCCTAACGATAGACATTTAGTTGCACTGGGTTGTAACTCTTACTCAGCCGCTGCTACAATTAGTGGGCCGTTTGATCCTATGCTTGTTCGTTGGTCAGATCAAGATAACAGAACAAACTGGGTTCCTTCCTTATCTACTACGGCTGGTGAAGTTGTTATTACTGATGGTACAGAAATTGTAGGGGCAGTGCGGTCTAAGAATGCTATTAATATTTGGACTGATAATTCATTATGGACAATGAGTTATGCAGGACCGCCGTTTACTTTTAATTTTGAACAGGTTGGTTCTAATTGTGGTTTAGTAGGACAGCATGGTGCTATTGATTACAACGGTGTTACATACTGGATGGGTAGTGATAACTTCTATTCTTTTGCTGGTCAAGTAGAAACATTGAATTGCACAGTTAGAAGATATATTTTTGAAAATATGAATCAAGACTATACTGATAAAGTATTTGCTGGTATTAACTCTGAGTTTCAGGAAATTATCTGGCTCTATCCTTCACTTAACAGTACTGAGTGTGATAGTTATGTTATCTATTCTCCTGAAGAAGGGTACTGGGTTTATGGGGATATGATCTTTACTACCTTTGCTGATAGAGAAGTGTTTGGTAATACAATTACAACTGGTGCTACAGTAGGCAGTAACTTAGTATATGACAATGAGCCATCTGGTGTATTTACTGCAAACGGTGAAACACTTACTTCATTTGTAGAGTCAGGTGATTTTGATATTGATGATGGTAATGCTCTCATGTATATGAGCAGACTTATTCCTGATTTTGATTTAAGCGGCGGTAAAATTAAACTAAAACTTATTACTAAACAGTTTCCAGAAAGTACGGAAAAAACTACAAAAGAATTTGATGTGACAGAAACAACTCAAAAAGTTGATTTAAGGTCAAGAGGAAGGCAAGGGGTAGTAAGGGTATCTTGTGATTCAAATAATGCTAGTTGGAGATGGGGATCAATCCGACTGGCAGTCCAAGGTGATGGTGAAAGATAATGGCAAGATACCCTACTTTATTTAAAAGAAGTTATTTTAAAGACCCTATTGAAATGTATAGTAGTATTCAAAGATGGGGATCAGTTTTAGTACAAGAGCTAAACTCAAGAGATTTACAAGTTAATAGTAAACCAGCTACAAATATTTATACTGTTGTTACAGTAACAGAAATTGGTAGACCACAGAAGGGTGACATAGCATATTCAGCAAGCACTGGTAAGTTTAAAGGATATGTTAGTTTAGGAGTAGAGACATCATGGCAAAATCTGAATTAGGAACACATTTTAGTTTAGTAAACGATAGTACGTATTTTGGTAATCTTAATACGGGACAGTTTATTGATCCTACTCGTCATAACTTAAATGAAAAGAACCAAACATTTGGAAATATAAAGAAAATACAGTATAATAGTAATGATTACTTAGGTTCTCCTGAATCAGATTATGGACAGAATAAATGAACATGCCAGTAGATCAAGCTATGAAGTATAGAAACATGGCTAATACACAGCCTATGGAAGCCATGAGAGTAGCGCAAGGTGTGCCTAACCCTATGACGGGTATGCCTAATCCAATGGCTCCTGTGCAAGCTCCTATGGCTCCTCAAGCACCTTCTGGACTGGCTGGTGTGCCTATGAATACACAGGCTCCTATCCCTGTTCCTATTCCTATGTCAGGCAGAGATATGGCAGAGATGGATGTAAAGCAGAATGTAAATGAAATTCTTACAGCTACGCTTCCTGATGGAGACTCACTAGCAGCTAAGGCACTTGAAGTTCTGACTAAAAATTCCGGTGTGGATATTACTGAAGCAGTAGAAACACAGTATAGTTTAGCTGATACTCAAGCAGCCCAGCCGTTTATGGAAATGGCTATGATGGAAGATACTGATCCTATGGAATTTAATGCTAGGTATGGTGGTGGTATTATGGGACTGAAGGCTGGTGGAGAGTTCTCAGGTAGAGTTGAAGGAGACGGTGGTGGCATGGAAGATAATGTATACATGCCTATTGTTGAACGAGCTATGGGACAGCAAGTAGGTACACTTGACAATCCTAAACAAGTAGGTACACTAGCAGTTAGCCCTTCTGAGTATGTAATTGATAGTCATACAATGGCAGCACTAGGAAATGGTAATGCAGATGAAGGTGCAGATATCATGGATAATGTTGTAAAAGATATTCGTAAAGATGCTTATGGAAATACTAAACAGCCTAATGAAATTAATGGCTTGGCTTCCTTAACATCTTCAATAAATGAGAGGACATAACGATGGGTTTCCTATCTTCACTATTTGGTAGTTCTAAGAGTCAACCGCAGACTACTGTGGTTCAACAGACACAAAAGCTACCTGAAGAGATTGCGCCAAAGGTTGCAGAAATTGCCGATGAGGCAAAACGACTTTACGATGAGCGTGTTGCTGAAGGCTATGTTCCTTATGAAGGTGCAACTATTGCTCCGTTTACTCAACAGGAACTAGATGCTCAAGCAGGTATTGAAGGTCTTGTAGGCTTATCAGCGCCTATTCAGCAAGAAGCTCTTGGTATTATACGCCAACAGGGTGAACAGTTTACGGCTGATACTGCACAACAGTATATGAATCCTTATCAGCAAGCTGTTATTGATATTGAAAAACGTAAAGCTCAAGAAGATTTTGAAAATAGAATCTTACCTCAGTTTGAAAAGCAAGCAGTAAGTGCTGGTGGTATGAGTGGTCTTGGTTCTAGGGCTGGTGTACAGGCTGCATTACTTGGCGAAGCTCAAGGCCAACGTCTTGGAGATATTCAATCTAAAGGCTTACAGAAAGCTTTTCTTCAGGGTCGTCAAGAATTTAATGCTCAAAAAGCTAGAGAACGAGGACAAGCTCAAGATTTAGCTAAGGCGGGGCCAGCTATGTTTGCTTCTGGTGTAGCAGAGCAGGGTGCTTTAACAGGCGTTGGCGAACAACGTAGAGAACTAGCACAGGAAGCTTTAGATGAGGCTTACTTTAGATTTCTTGAGGAGCGTGGTGAACCACAGGCTGCATTAGCAGAGTATTCTGGTACTGTATATGCTAATCCTTTAAATAATATTCCTTCCATAAATAAACAAACTACTGCTCCGGGGCAGCAAGGTCCAAGCTCAGGGTCACAGTTACTTGGCCTTGGTCTACAGGCTGCTAGTATGTACTATGGTGGTGGCTTTGGAGGTGCAGGAATGGGCGCTGGTGTGACTAGAGCCGAGGGCGGTCGTCTTAATGAAGGTTTGTCTGGTGTGGTGCAGAGAAAGGTCGGAAGTGCTATTGGTGAGGTTCCAGTACAACCACTAACAGAAAATCCATATGGGGTTGGATTAAGTAGCGAAGATGCAAGACGCATTAGAGAGCTTGGTAAGTTAGTGTCAGACCTAAGAAACGCAAATAAACCTGAAGAAGCTGCAAGAGTTCAATCAACTATAAATAGACCCGCTACTGAAGGACCGTCAATTGTTATTGATGATCCTACAACTAGAAGCGGTCGAAGGGCTGAAGATTTACCTTTAGGTTTAAGTGTTTCAACTCCTGAAACTGGAACGGGTGGTTTACAGACTATTGAACAAGTAGACACAGCTTCATTAACTCCAGAAGAAATAAAAGTAATTAATAATACACCTACTAAACTTAATGTACCAATTGATGATTCTGTAGACGGCGGATCGGGACAGGGTTCAAATATTATTACTAAACCTGCTACTCCTCCTCCTAATGAAAAACCATATAATTTAGGAACAGATATTCTTAGACGACTAGCTGGTATGGATGACAGAGTTGCTAGTGAAGTTGCTGCTGCAAGAGCAGAAGATTTAACATATAGAACAGATCGTAATAAACTTATGGCAGATCAGCGTGAAGCTGAGTCAAAAGCATTTAAGGAATTGTCTGATAGCCAGACTAAACGACTTGCTGATGAAATGCTTAGACGTAGAGAAGAAATTACTGGTCGTGATGGCAACATAACTTTGTCTAAGGCTTTTGGTGTGGCTGCTAAATCATTCAGTGATCCTAATTTAAGTATTGTCCAGCAACTTTCTGGTGCTATGGGTGGTATGAATGAAACAATGGTTGCTGAAAGATTGTTGCAAAGAGAACAGCTTAGTGAACTTGATAAGGAAGAGTTTGATAAAGAGACTGTTATTATTGATAGAAAACTAGAAAGAAATCTAGAGACTATGCAAAAAAATAATGCACAGGATTTATCTGTTCTTAACCTAGACCGTGCTGGACAAAAAGAACTTGCTGCTCTCCCTGCACAGAAAAGAAAAGACATACTTGAAAATGCAGCTTCTCTTGCCAGTATTTTTGATGATCTACTTCCTGATAGTACTAAAGCTTTTGATATTACTGCAACAAGAGAAGATTTAAGAGGCGCTATTGCACAAAAGTTTGGATTTACATTGGATAGACAAACAGGAATAATAACAAAAAATGGTAATCCTTTACAAGGAGCCGATGCTAGAAGAATGTCTAATCTTTCAGAATATGCTATTAAAATACTAAATAATAGATATCAAGCAAACCCAACTGCACAAGGCGCTTCTGCTGCTTATGTTGATGCACAGGAAACGGCTGAAGCAGCCAGAAAAAGAATGGACGCACTTGGTTCTGATCCTACTGAGAAACAATTAGAAACAGCAATGTGGGGCAGTGCTGCACCTGCTGCTACAGCTACTAAACTAGTGCCTACGCCAAAAGCTATTAGCGACCTTCGTGAAACTTTAAAAGGAACACCTGCTGAAATTGAACAAAATAAAAATTTTTACATAGAGGCATTTGGCGAAGAAGCATATAAGCAAGCTATAGCAACTTTTTAATAAAGGAAATGTATAGTGGCTGAAAATCCTTTTCTTAAACTAGCAGAACCTGCTACCGCTAAAAATCCTTTTTTAGAATTAGCAGAACCTGTTCTTAAAAATAACCAACCTGTTCCTAGTACTTCTAAAAATCCCTTTTTAGAATTAGCGGAGCCTGTTCCTAGTACTTCTAAAAATCCTTTTTTAGAATTAGCGGAGCCTGTTCCTAGTCCTATGGCACAGGCAGCAGCAGAAGGTCCACAACCTACTGATGCAACATTTACTATGGATAGTCTTGATACTAATAAAGCATGGATTGATTCTGCTAGAAAGATTTATCAAAGTGAAAAGGGTCCAATACCTATTGAAATGCAGCGTGATCCAGCCAAGCTTGCTCAGTGGCTGAAGGAAAGACATTCTGAGATTGGTTGGAGTCTTGCAAATGTAGCTGGTAAAGGTATAGTTGAAACTGCTTTAACTACATTTGATATGAAGGACGATGCCAAGCAAGCATGGATCAAATCACTTGATATGTATGAAAAGACTGACAGTGATTGGGGTTCAAGAGCGCGGGCCGCTAAACAAATAGCACTTGATCCTACTACATGGGGCAGTTTAGTATTTGGTTTTGGTGTGGGTGGCGTAGCTAAAATGGCTGGTCAAAGAGGGGCATCTAAGGTTGCAATTAATTTATTTAAAAAAGAATTAGTTAAAAGTCTTACACAAGCAGGGTATAAAAAAGGTGCAGTTAATCGTGCTGTTACCGAAGGTGTGTCTCGTGCTATCCCAGCAGAAATTTTAAAAGCACATGCTAAATCTGCTGCTACAAGAGCTGCTGTTAAAAAAGTTGGCAAAGCTGCTGCTACAGGTGCTGGTTATACGGGAGCATTTGATGCTTCTGAACAACAGTTTGGCATGAATATTGATGATAGCAAAGACTTTAACTACGAACAATTTGCAGCTATGACAGGATTAGGTGCTGGTGTTGGTCTTGGTCTGTCTGGTATTGGTAAGGGTATTAGCAAGCTCAGAGGTAAACAATCTGAACTAGCTAAGTTTGAAGATGACATTGTAGGGCAAGCAGATACTGAAGCAGCTTTTCGTAAGAAAGGATATTTCCGAACTCCTGAAGTTCAGAAAAGATTAGAAGACGCTGAAGAAGCTGCTTTCAAAGACCTTGATACTACTGGTCCTAATGTAGATAACCGTGGAAAAGTAATTGAAACTATTGGCAATGCAAACACATTCCTTGGTAGGTTGCTGAGAAGTGATGGTGCTTTAGCTAAACCTCTTGCAGATGCTAATGTAAGAAGAGAAAATATTGATGCCTTACAGCTTCAAGGTAAAAGATTATTCAAAGCTTTTAAAAAAGAATACAAGACATTAGGTCAGGCTCAGAAAGATAAAGTTAATAATTATCTAAGTACTGGTGAAGGTGGAGATGAATTTAGTGAGGGCTTTATAAAAGTTTCAAATGAGATTAAAGAATACATTAAGAAAAACGAAGAAACTTTTAATATAGCAGCAGGTCTTGAAGGACAAAGTAAATTAGGAATTGGTCACAAAAACGGTGAAGCATATTTTACTAGATTTTATGAAGCAGAAAATAATCCTGCATATTTAGAGCTAGTAAAAAAAGCTCTTTATTCTAAAGAAGGTGATAAAATTACTTGGAGCAAGGCTAAGAGCAGCGAAATAATAAACAGAGTTACTAATATGAGAAAGCAGTTAGAAAAAAAAGGTGTAGCTGCTGAAGACCAAGACGAAGTTATTTTAGGTATAGTTAAAAATCTTGCAAAGGGTGAGAATGATTTATTTACTGATGCAGTAGTAGAAGCATCTACTAAAGTTGTTAGACCTAAAATAACTAAAAATTTAAAAGGAAGAACACTAACTGATACAGAGTATGATAAAGCAGTTAGAGAGTTACTTGGTGAAGTAGATGATCCTTTAAAGGGAATACAAAAAACTTTTGAAACTCAGACAAGATTAATAGGACAGGCTCAGTATTTAGCAGATGTAGATAAGTATGCTAGAGAAGCTTTAAAACAATCTGGAAAAGAATTTGTAGATATTCCTATGGGTGGCTTGATTCCTAAACTTCCTACTCGTATTGAAAGAATAGACAAGAAAAAAATTGTAGCAAAAAAAGAAAACATTGTAGATGCAAAAGGTAATGTAGTAAGATTTACAAGTGGACCTAATAAAGGAAAGATTAAACAAAAAACTGTTTATGAAAGAGAAGATGACGGGTTAAACGATTTTATACAAAAAAGTTTAGGCAACAGAGCAAGCTCTGCTAGTGTTCTACAAGGTCTGTATGTAGCTCCTAACATGGCTACATATATTCGTAATGGTATTAATCTGTTTGATGGTAGCAGAGAAGTTAATAAGTTTATGGCTCCTGTTCAAAACCTAGCCGCTATTGGTCAGGCATCTCAAACAATTTTTGATATTCCTGCCTATGCTTTAAACACAGTAGGTGCAGTAACAATGGCTGCTGCTAATGGTCACATTATAAATCCATTTGCTTACAAAGCTGCTAAAGAAGCAGTAAAAAATACAGTAGAACAGCTCATATTAAAAGACAAAAATGCTATTATAAAATTAGAAAAGTTAAAAAGAGCAGGGCTGATTGAGTCTGATTTGTCTGCCGAACTAATTAGAACTAATGTCAATAGGTCTTTAGTTAATCCTAAAAATATTTTAACTAAGGGCTACAGAAATGCAATGGAAAAAGCAGGTAAAGCTTATGGTCAGCCTGATACCTTTGCTAAGTTATTGTCTTTTGAAAGTGAGTTAAACTCTGTAAGAAAAATGTTTGGTAAAAATTTATCAGAGGAAGATTTAATAAATCTAGCTATTGATAGAACAAGGGCTACTATTCCTACATACAATGCTGCGGCTCCTCTTGCTCGTCAGCTATCTCGTTTGCCTATTGGTACATACGCTTTGTTCCCTTCTGAGATTGTACGCACAAGCAAAAATATTATTAAAGTAGGGGTAACTGATATTAGAGATGGTATTAAAGATGGAAATGCTGCACAGATTAGAGCAGGGTTAAATCGCCTAGCTGCTTTTGGAGCAGTAACTGCTGGTACAGAAGCTATGATTAATAACTCTAATGAAAACTTAGGTATTGACAAAGACACTGCTAACGCTCTTGAGCAAGTAATGGCTCCTTGGTACAAGAACACTGTACGTCAACACAATACTGGTCTTGTAGAAAATGATCAGGGAGATATTATAACTAACTTTAGAAACTCTTCTCAGTATGATGCTTATGATTTTGTTAAGCAACCGATTAGAGTTATAACTGGAAAGCTTCTTGCTGGTGAGAATGTAACAGACACAGAAGTAGATGAAGCCTTGTCTGGTTTAGCTGCTTCTGCTGTCGGTCCTTATACCAATCCAAAGTTTTTAACACAAGCTTTGTTGAATATTATAGATGGGGATACTCAAGATCAAGGAGGTATTTATTCTGGTGCAGTTGGTGAGCAAGGGCTGTCCTTAGAAAACACACAACGAGCTTTGCTAGAATTAGCTGAGTCTTTTGAACCCGGAACTACACAGATTATTAGACAATACTGGGCGTCTCTTAAAGCTGAAGAGAAAGCTGAAGAAGTAGAATTAGCTGCCAGAACCTCTAAAGGATTTCCACTTGAACGTAAAGATATTGAGTGGCATATGGGGACAGGCATTAAACCTCAGACTATGAATGTTGATAAGTCTATTGGTTATACTTTATCTCAAGATGTAAAAGCAATTCAGCAAACTGGTAATGAATTTGTAAGTTATTTAAGAGACTTGCCTAGCGAAGTTTATAGTCCAGAACGTCGTCAAGATATCTTAGATAAGTATAGATACTATCAAGACTTAAAGTATAAAGGTATGCAAGACCTTGCTGGTAAAATAGATCGCATTAAACAAATAAAATACACTGATGCAAAAGGACAAGATAAAACTATTGATGGTACTAAACTTTATAGAATTATAAGTGATGATGGCTGGTATGATGTTAAGGATGACATTATTTATGCTGGATATGCTGGCAATCCGCTTGATATTGTTGGCAATAGCTCATCTAAGGAAGGTGTCTTTATGCCTGATGATCCAGCCGATGAGGTTATAAATCAATATATAAGAAGCAAAAGTTTACCTAGAGAATTAGTTAATGATTTGTATAACATATATCAAGAGTATGCTGGTATATCTTTAAGACCTCAAGCAGAAAAAAATTAAGGAGTATTTAAAATGCCTAGCGATCCCACTATGATTTGGAATGCAATACTAAGTATAGCCTGTGGTTCCTTTGTATGGTGGGTGCGTGGCATTAGCCAACAGGCACAAGAAACTAAGAGGCGTATTGCCGACACACGAGAAGAGATCGCCAAGACCTATGCGACTAAGGCAGACGTAGAAAAAGACCTTGGTAAAATTATGGATAGGTTTGATAGACTAGACGCTAAGTTAGATTCATTTTTAGTAAAGGTAAAATAATGTTAGAGAATTTGTTTTTCACAAAAAAAGAAATGGCCTGTCACGGCACAGGTGAATGTGAAATGGACGATAACTTCATGGAAAAGTTAATAGCAGTCCGTAAAAAGTTTAATACTCCCATGATTATCAATTCAGGTTACCGACATATAGCTCATAACTCTGCTATCAACGGTGCGCCTAAGTCACCACATATTTATGGTCGAGCAGTTGACGTAGCTGTGTCGGGTAAAGACGCTTATCGTCTGATTCGTATTGCAATGGAGATGGGTATGACAGGTATCGGTGTAGCTCAGAGAGGGCCAATCGAAAGAAGGTTTATTCATCTAGACGATATGAACGGTGAAGACCACCCTCGGCCTCGGGTGTGGAGTTATAAGTAAAGGAAATAGCGATATCAACGCTAAGGGGGTAGAGAGCGCCGTACAGAGCATGTAGCTTGTTTAGGCTAGGTTACCTACCCAACGCTCTCCAACGGCTCTCCTGACGCATCCTCGGCAGCGTTTTCTTCTAAATCTTCTGCTTCAAAGAACAAATCTGCATAATCTGTCTTAGATAGCAGGTCAATTAGTTTTTCTTGCCCTAATACGTTAAGGCATTTTATAATCTCAGCTTCTAGTGCTTCTCGGTCTTTCGGTACGCCTGTATCTGAGTTAGCTCCACGTACTCTACCTAGTAATTCAAGTGCTTTGATGGCGCTATTAGTGTGTCCATTAGTGGCAGCATATGAGTACTGCTTTTCAATTTCTTCAATAACATTAACATTAGTTTCTAGTTCATTCTCTAATGTATGAACTCGTTCTACAACCTCGTCTAGCTGTAGCAGTCGATAGCCTTGGTTATAGGCTGACTTATCCGAATACCCTGCGGCCTTAGCTGCCTCAGTTGCATTGCGGTGCAGCACATAAGCCTGTGCAAACTTCTCTTGCTTTTCGTTTAAGGCCATTGTTATTTCTTCATGTTGTTACGAGCAACGCCCTTCCACTTCTCTGCTGTACGCATCCCACCAAGTCCAAGCAGGGAAAGAAGCAAAGTCATTAGAGCTTGTGTGTCTAATGTAGGAAGAATAATAATAGGATACCAGATAGCTAGTCCCCAACTTACAATAGGGGCAACAATAAACTGCCATGATAGTGCAAAGCAACAGACCCACATGATAGCTGGTCTAGCTCCGCTTACAAAAACAGAAGGATGCTTGGCCTGTTCGATGTTAGCCTGTGCCTGAGCCATGTCTAGTGTAATAAGCTGAGACCTTAATTCAGACTCTAGCTTAACCCGCAGGTCTTTGTCTTCAACAAACTTATCAAGGACTTTACCCGCCACTCCGATAATTGAATCTACAATCATTATGATCTCCTACTTTTGTTTAAGTTTTGTAACTTGTGGATACATCTCTAGCTTATAGCCATCCATAATTAATTCGTCAGTTTCTTTATCTACAGTATCGAAGAACAAATATATTTTTAATTCAGGATATTTAAAGGACATGTCAGCAAAGAAGTTTAACCATGACTGAGGCTCAAAAACAGAGATATGTACGTTAGTTCCATCAGCAAACTTCTTTATCGCAGGGACACACGAAATATTAAAGAAGGCTATCTTACCTGCATAGGATAGAATTTCATCCACTACCCACTTCAAGTCTGTCTCTGGAACATGTTCCAACACATCAGTACAAATTACTGCATCAAAGTTACCCTTCTCCCAAGGATCAGGCAGCGCATTATGCTGCTCATATGCTGGGTCGTACAGTCTAAAAGAATCTAAATTCCAAAGTTCTCCAAGGGGCTTATCTATTTTATCAGATAGTTCTTTAAAGTCATCGCCATAAAGAACACCCTTACCAGCACCATAGTCTAGCAGACTAATGCAGTCATTTTTTTCTAGATAGTTTCCAATAATACCTACAAATTTTAATAGGCTCTTACCGTTAAACATTCCTTTAGCTGCGGAGTGCATCTCCTTATATTCCAAGAGAAGCTCATGGTACTTTTCAGATGCGTTGTGCTTATTAGTATGAGGTGACTTATAATCAATCTCTCTGTCTGGGATAGTTCCCCATTTAGAAATCTTGGTTTCTTCCCAGCTATTATCAGTCATTGTAGTAATCCTTAAATTGAGGGCGCTTGTCCCTACTGTTATTTATTTTCCAAAGATCAGCAACCATTGTATTTTCTCCGTGGAAATCTAACACACCTTCCATGCCCTGATCTGAAAAGACTTTCTCGCAATCTTGTGCCATAGCTAGAAGCTCACCTGTAGTCCAATAAGTTTTATCTTCTACATTAACTTCAATGTACTTAGGCGTAGGAACTTCTCCTCCTTCTACATCACCCGTAGTCTCTGTTTTTTCTTCTTTCGTAGGCTCTTCTCTACAACAATCAAAGCCCCATAGATGAATATTTCTAATGCCCATTGTATGGAAGACGCCAATAGCTCTCATGGCTGCACACGTACCGCCAGTAATAAGCGTAGCTCCTTGAGGGATGCCAAGGTTATCTTCTACCTTAACCTGCTGATTAACAATTTCTTTACCCTGCTCTTCTTCTTGACGAAGGGAATCAGTATAGGCATGCCAACCATAGATAGAAGCCTTGTTCTCAATCAAGTGCTCAGTAACAGAAGGATCAGTCATAGAGGCAACAAAGAATCTTGTAGTAGGATCAACGGTTGCAAACAAGTCTTTACGAATAATGTTGTGTGTACTCTTACCTGTAATAGGTCGAGGGTCTAAGACAACACAGCCCCAAGGCTTGATACCTTGAGCAAGTAGGTGTGGATACGCGTGTTTAACTGTAAGTAATTTAGCATGTGGGTTATCACTGATAAATTTTTTCAGTGCATCGTAGTCGATGTACGGCCCAGCAGAAACAATAATACCCATTTCTTTATTGGCAGGATGTTTAGTTACCCACTTTTTATCTCCAATAAGTTTCATATTGGTTTGGATATTATTTGTAATGTACTCTCTAGGAACTGAGTCTCTTGGATGTACAATAATAGGCACACGTTTCAATGTGTCTGGAACTTCTTCCAAGTCTAAATCGCTTAGAACAACCGCAAGATGTGTATGTCCACCATCAACTACCTTATCTCCAGAAGGTAAGATGTATTTTCTAACTACACTCTTCTCGTCAAAGACAGTCCACCCATCTTCTACCGCAGGTTTTTCTTCTAATTTCTGTATGGCAATACCATCAAAAACTTTTTTAACACCCTGAGCTTCTTCCTGTGGAATATTGTCGTCGTCATCCTCTGTAAAGTAATGATCCATGACAACAACTGGAACATCTTTTAAAAACTCATACTCAATCTCTACGGTTTCTTTACTGTTGCCGCTGCCAATTAAAGCAAAGTCTACAGACTCTAATTGATGTGGATATTTTTTAAGATTATCTAGCTTATAGTGTTTGGCTAGGCTCTCTCTTACATTTCCTTTTACTATTTCAAAAGAGAAATCTTTCTTCTCTTTCTCTTTCATGTGTTCCTTAAACTCGGCAAGCCTAGCTGAGACAGCCTTCTCTGTGTTGTGTGACTTAACATTAAATTCTAAAGCATCTGTGGCTGACGTAGCGTCTTCAAACAAATCAAAGCCAACATAATGAACAGTGTCTGTATTCTCAAATGCTGCCAAAGCCATCTCAACAGCCCGACCTGCATTCCATGTGCCTGTCTCTAGCAGAGTGCTTGGCTTGTAGTGCCTAATTAAGTCAGCAAGCTGGCGATACCTGTCGGGTAGAATGTCTGGAGATGTTTCGGTATCAGACAGTTGAATAAGCCTGTTACCTTCTTTGTCTCTAAGAGCAGCATTCTTCTTATCTCTGAGACAAGCAAATAAATCATTAACATAGGAAGACTTACTAGAAATCTCATGTACCCTCATGCCATGAGCTACGTAAATGGTACGAAGCCTATTTAAAATAAAGCTGTCATGCCACTCACGATAGTTCAAGAACTCTCCAGAAATAAACGCTCCTCTAAAATCTCCAAGCAAGTCTACTGCTGTCTGTCTAGAAAGATTGTAAGCAGCAAAATGACCTGAGTCATCAAGACATACCATATCAATCTTTTCTTTCCCATCAGGAAATAGTTTATCTAGTTCTGCTACTGTAATCTTTTTCTGTGAGATTACGTCAGGGTCTAGCCAGACCACCCATGCATCAACATTATTAAATGCACACTCTGTTATAGCTAAGACACGAGGCATAAACTTATGTGGGTCTAGGATATCCTGATATGGAATCTGTCCTCCCTCAGTACCGTTATGTTCTGCGTACTCACTGGAAAAATTAATATAGTCCTCTAGATTATCCAGAGCATGGTAAAAAATATTTGACCCTTGAGGTAGGCTATGCTTAGTAATATCCATATCATAGTGATATAAATGAAACTCAATATCCTGAGACCAAGAATCTTTAAATTGATTTAGAACTATGTTTCCTGTTTGATTTAGAATGTCTTCGTTAAAACAAGTTACAACTTTATATTTCATTAGTCAGTCCATGTAAAAGTAAATAAGAATAATCCATATTCCACTCGGAGGCATACTGTGCATCCACAGTTCTCTGACAATTCCAATCTTTAAACCAAGGACCACCAGTTGTGAAGTGAACATTTTTAGCATCAAGGTTTACATCTGAATGTCCATCAAGCCAGTTCCAGTCCTCTGTGATCTTGCCAATGTCAGATGCTTTATCAGAAAGCCAGCCAAACTTATGTAGCCAAGACCCACTGTTTGAATTGATCTCATTAATTGTTAGCTTCTTATGTGCAGGGTGAGCACAGTTCCATAGTACAAAGCTAGACCAGTTTTTTCTAAAATAATTTTCTTGCAGCTTACCGTCCATCTTAACTGTTTCTGTAGGAGCATAATCATGCTGCACACAAAACAAAGGATAAAAATCTGAGTACTCCTGAGTAGTATACTCTTCAAACAAATCATTAATGTCTGTCCGCATATACATATCACAGTCCATATATAAAGCCCATCCTTCATACATGTTAAGTGCTGGAACCAAGAACCGAGTGAAGCTAAAGTCTGTAGAGAATGGTCGCCCATCCTTGCTGTCAAAAAACTGATCGTCTACAATATCAAACTGTCTGTAGTATAGACCCATGCGTTCCATTGTAGGTCTCTTGATAGGTAAGATTCTGATAGGCTTTGATGCTGTTCGCTCTATAGAAAACTTACATACATCATAAGCTGTCTGTTCGCGTGGATCGTATCCTATGTATACAGTAAATGGTAATTCTTTAGACATATAAATAGTTGTAGAGAGGAAGCTACAACCCCCTCTCTACATCCTTTCCTTAGTTAATTTTAATAGTCTTGGGTTGCTTTTCTTTTGGAACTTCTCTTTGAAGTGACAAAGTTAAAATACCATTCATGAGTTTAGAAGCAACAACTTCCATATGCTCACTCATCTTAAACTTTTTATAAAAATCTCTTTCCGCAATACCGTTGTATAAATTTTCAGTTTTATTTTTTGTATCTCTGCTACCTTTGACAGAAACCAAACCATCTTCAGAGGTAATTGATAATTCTTCTTTAGTAAATCCTGCTACAGCAAGACTTAATTTAAAATTATTTTCGTCAATCTTGGTAATGTTATGTGGTGGATAGTTGCTACTAAACTGATCTTTGATATTTTCCAGTTCCTGAAATAAAGAATCAAACCCAATTGCATAGTTACTTAATACTGTTCTTGTAATATTTGGCATAATATTTTTCTCCTTTGGCGAGTTAGTGAAGCCCCGTTTTAGCAGCTTCATATATATACATTATATAGTATTTTTACATATAGTGCAAGTCTTTTTTACACTCCACAAACCCCGCCGCTCCCACTAATGTCGCAGATGTCATGTGTCTGTACGTTGTCTTCAAATTCTTCGCCTAGCTTTACAACTGCTTCCGCATAAGGAACAGCAGTCAAAGGCTGACCACCACGGCACCCGTCAGGGAAGCAAGTAAAGCCACGTAGTCTGTGAGCATACCTAGCCAGTGTCTGTGCAAAGTCTTCTACACCGTCTTCGTTGTTGCCCTCTGTACCCCATGCAGGAAGATTGATAGTGCTAGAAATAGACATATCTACATACTCCTGCACGTTAGCTTGGAAACTTAGTCGTCGTTCGTAGTCAGTGGCAAGATCAATTGCTGATTCAATTTTCTCTGGCTTAGTATCATAGAGATCAATCATCTCTTGAGCGGCACTGTCTACCACATACTGGTAGTGCCACTTCTTTGACTTGAGGTAGCGTCGTTTGTATGCCACTGCAAATATAGGCTCAACACCTGTGGAAGTTCCAGCCAGAATACCGATTGTTCCAGTAGGCGCAACCGCTCTAACCGCTGCTGGTCGTGAAACAGAAAGTGTCTTTGAAAAGTCTCTGGCAATTCTGTCGGACTCTGCCTCGTAAACTTTAAGCCAGCGGTGCAACTCTGGGGTAGTCTCGTACCTATGTCCTCGTTGGATAAGCCATTCGTGAAGCCCCATGAGTCCCAAGCCAAGCCGCCTGTTTTTCTCACGGACAGTTTTAATCTTATCATAAGGTAGCTGTGCTCGTAATGTTCCACACAAGAGAAACTTGGTTGCGAGTTGAACAACATCTTTGAGTTGGCCGAGGTCGTCAATCCTAGCAAAATTAAGACTGCCAAGGTTACAGACATCACTGTCGTCTTCGGATGTAACCTCAGTACAAGCATTACGAAGGGTCTCATTTTCTTTCTCAAAGAAGTTAAAACTAAATCCGGGTTCGGCACTTCTAAGAGCCTGTTGCACATTGTACCTAAAGACATCTCCAATTTCTCCTGTCTCCCAGTAATTCAACAACCAATCAGTATCATAATTCACACTGATATTTGTCATATCAAGAGGACAAGGGAAGTCAAAGTCATCTTGCTTAACATCGAAATAAGTCTGCCCTGTTTTTCCTACAGGCATGTCATTCCAGTTCTTAGCATTAAGGAATTGCATGATGTCTGGATGCTGATGGTTAAGCGAAGCATAGATAGCACTACGTCTGCTACCACCCTGCATAACCCTGCGGCCAATCTCGTTAATCATCTGCATCTTAGGGATAGGACCACTGGCTATCCCACCTGTGCCTTTAAGGACCGCCCCTTCTCCACGATAGACAGAGTAATCAATACCAATACCACCACCTGTCATCAAGCATGACTCAGACTTCCAAGACAGGTCAGCCCAATCTTCTCTGGTATCTTCTTCTGCTCGAAGAAGGTAACAATTATTAAAGAATTTCTTTTCGCGTCCTGCATAGTATAAATATCTACCACCCGGAAGGAAGCGGAGGTTAGACATGTGGTCAATCAGTTCGTCCTTCTCGTCACGAGTTAGATAGCTCTGACATACATCTTCAACCAGAGTACATGCCAGTTCGTGCATAGTTTCTGCACCTGTGTGTGAGTATTTAGTATTGAAAATATCTTCACTGAACTTAGACCTGAACTGTGGATTTCTATTTGATTTAAACATACACTTCCCCTTCGTACTTCTATTTATTGTAATACAATTCTAAGATTAACTCTGCATAGTGGATAGCTTTCTTAATGTCTTTCTCCCCTTCTCCTTTGGCACGATGGCGTGTAATATACTTTACTACATTACCCTCAAAATAGTCAAGGCTATTAGCATGAATATATTCTACTGGCTGGATGCCGCAGTCTTTGTAGTGATTGCCTCCAACCTGCTTGGTCAGAGTGTTGTTGGTGTCTTCTTTATAACGTCTTAGATAGTACTCTTCTGATCCTTTTCTAGAGGAGCGTGTTGATCCTTCTTCTGACATTCTCTTGATCTCCTGTTTCGATTACCTTCAAAGCAAAGCTCCTTACCTTGTGAGGTTCAAGCCCTGCATGGGTACAGATTATTTCAAAGTCTTCGCTTGTCACACCAACAGATGCAAAGAACCATGCCTTAGCTTGATCTCTTTCAAGTGTAATACTGCTGGCTTCATGGCTTCGTTTCTCTTTAAACAAGTCTAAGAAAGCCTGTAAGATAACAGATACGTATAAAACTTTATGTGGGTCTTTATTTAATTGCTCGTATAAGGATTCTAGTAAAGGCTCATTCATCTAAATTAAAATCCTGTACTGGTCTGTAGAACTTACCGCCTACCCAGTTGTTGTAGTAGGCTGGCTCATCTGTACCTTCCAGTGTAGCAGTCAGAACATGTCGTGTTACTTGGTGGTAGCACTCATAATACTTCATGCTTCTTTTATTTTTAAACTCTCCTAGAATTTCAAATCTAAAATTATCTTTACCGTGCTTATCAATGTCTTCCTTGAGGTGACGACTAGAACCTGCATATACTTTCCAGTTGGATTCAGACTTCTTCTTACCCTTACGGAAAGACCAGTACTGCTTACAGCCTATGTAGGCTTTCTTTGTTTTCTTGTTTGTAATGCAGTAAACAAATCCAAAGTATTTGTGGATGTTGATGTCCTTGTCGTACTCCCAGTGCATTTAGTATGCAACCTCTTCAACATCAGGTGTCTTGTTTACTTGGACAAGATGTCTTTTACCCGACGCATATTTAAATGTACGTAAGCCTTGGCCCTGATTTGCATCTTGCCAACATTCTCTGTTATGGCGGCAATAAACACAACCAATAGGAAGACGCATGTTACCAGACTTACCGTCAGGAACAGCAGAGTAGCACCTATCAGGGATTGCGGACGACGGTTCAACCACTTCCTTGAGTTCTTTGATACGTTCAGACGCATTTATCATCTCCATTGAATGTACTTTTGATAGACATATCTCACCAGTTGATTTATCAATGACCAAGAACCCAGCCTCGCTCAATCCATTTGCTTGTGCATAGGCTGAAATCTGTGCGATGTAACCGAAAGGATCGTCGTTCACTAGATCGTTGCGCTTAAACTTATCAAAGCTCCTGCCAGATGCACTCTTACAATCAATAAGGACACCATCAATAAGTGAATCTTGATGTCCCTTAACACCCTCTAAGGTTAGCTCTCGTTGCTGGTCAGTGACTGTATGTCCTGAGACAGTAGCACATAGCAACAACAGTTCTTCTAAGATATATCCGTATAAGAATTTAATTCTTGTGCTTGGTTGAATATGATCTTCAGTTGTTTGGTCTCTTGAGTCATACCATAACTGTCTGTTTGGTTTGCCAATGGCTGATAGCCGTAGACCTCTACGATCCCTTGGAGTTTCGTTCATGAAGTCTTTAACGTGTGTCTTCAACATCTCTCCAAAGGTATCAATGTGCTTGTCTACCTCGGCTTCATCCATATCAATAGGATCAAAAGTAAATAGCTTATAAATATCTTCAACTAAAGTATCAATTGTTTTTGTCATAAAAATTAGAGGGACACCTAAATTAATAGATGCCCCTCTTCTCCTTTTAAATTACGAAGCTAAGGGGAAGTCTACTGCTTCGTTACTCGTGTACCCATCAGGGACCACATCAAAGTCAGGACCGCTGCTTGCATACTCAACAAGCTCACGTACCTGCAAGGCGTCAAGGTATCCCTTAACACCTTCTTTACCGCCAAAGGTCCATGCTTTAGCAAAAGCTTTTGCACATACCTTTGAACCATTACCAATCAAGGTATTGGCAGGGAAAGAATTACGTTGTGCGTCTACTACTCGAACGCTACGGGGATCACCATTGTAGTTAGTGGTAAACTGTTTCAGTGTAACAAAGTCACCGCGCTTATCTTCTGGCTTCTGTGCTGTTACATTCTTAACAGACAGTCCTGCATCCTGTGCAATCTTTAAATTGTCTGGATCAAGATTACAAATGTCAATCGTGTACTCAGGCTTCTCAGGGTTAATCATGTTAGGCTCAAACACCTTTGCCCAGTAAGCTTCACCAGTAATAAAAATAGGGTCTGGATATTCTTTAGTCATTTTAATTTCTCCTAGAGTTTCTATTTAGTTTCCATCTTGTCTACTACACAAGAACAAACATTATAACATAAGGTTGATATGAAATCAACACTTCCTTGTACTTTATTTTTACATCATACTCTCTTTAAGTAGGCCTGTCAACTTATTAATGGGTCTCTGCCCATGTTTTTCCTACTTTATATTCTGAATCTAAGGGGCAGATAACTCCTAGTATTTTCTCAGTGTCCAGAATAGCTTGCTTGGTTATCTCACAAAACTGAGGAGTATCTTCTATGCTAACTTCAAACTGATACTCATCGTGAATAGAACCTACAAGCTTGGCATTTAGTTTCATCTCATTGATTTGCTTTGTCATCTGAACCAACCATTCCTTACAGATGATTGCTCCTGCACCTTGCAACAAGGTATTGAGCGCAGCATGTTCAGACCGTATCTGCAACCACCTACCATCTAATCCTTTGATGGACCCTTGGGTTGCAGCTTCAGTGACTTGTGTACGAAGTCTTTTCAGAGCTGGCATGTTGCTTAGAAACCTTTCTATAAGCTCTCTGCCCTGTGCCGCTCCACCTCCAACAACCTTACCAATCTTAGCAGGACCAGCACCATAGAGAAAGGCATAGATAAAAGTCTTTGCCTGATCTCTGTTGGTGAGACCTGCCATCTTCATGTTGGCTGTGTGTACATCTCCATTAACTACTTCATGTATATACTCCTTGTCTTTCATGTAATGTGCAAGGCACCGTAGCTCTAGACCAGAAGCATCAGTACCAATTAAATTATAATTGTCTGGATCAGAGATGGTCCATAGTGATCTGAACTCTTTACCATAAGGACTGTACGAGGCTGGGACTTGTGCCATGTTAGGACTATTGTGAGCCATACGGCCCGTGATAGTCTTTAGTGTCATTACCTTGCCTCGTACCTTGCCGTCATCGTGACACTCTTTGATCCACGATTTGAGCATGCCTGTTCTCTTCTGTAGCAGGAAAAACCTACTGAACATCTGAGCTTCTGGCATCTTGATGTGGCTTAGAGTTTCTTCATTGACAATAACATTACCTTTGTCTGTATGCTTAGTAGGCTTCCAGCCTTTAGCCATCAGGCGTTCTGCTATCTGCTTACGAGAAGCAATGTTGAAGGGTATGTATTTAATCTTTGTCTTTAGCTGTAGTTCTTTAGGCGGGAACATCTCAGTTGCTGTAGCCACTAAGCCTTCCTCTTCTTCTTGTAACTCAGACAACAGCATCATGGCTCCACGAAGGTTAAGAGTAAAACCATTCTTCTCTTGCTGATCTACGATAGCTCTAACACAATTTTCTAAGCGTATGCTTTTTGTAGAAAACTTTACTCCCTCTTTGTCTAGCTGTTGTGCTACCTTGTGTGTAAGCCTAACGTCCTGCTTACAATACTCTAGCATCTCTGGCGTGTAACAATCAAACTCTTTGAACTCTATCTTAGTATCACTCAGTCTCTCGCCCCATGCCTTGAGGGAATGTCCTCCTTCTCTGACAGGGTTAAACAACTGTGATTCAATGAGGGTGTCACGAATCTGTCGTAGCTGTATTGTAGAACCTATCAGTCTGTTTAAGACAGGTGCATCAAAGCTAATGCCATTGTGCATTATAAATTGTTCTACATTCTTAGCCCACGAAACAAACTCGTGACACTCCTCACCTACCCACGACCACTCAGTACCGTTGTCGTAGTCTCTTGCTACGATGCAGTGGATAACTGTAGCATCAATAGCATCTGTTTCTATGTCTACAATAGCTCTCATATTTAGAAAGGAATATCTTGATCATCTTCATTATCAACAAAAGGATTGTCAATCTGTGTCATACGTCCTGTCTCACTGTCGTAATGGAGATGTGTCGATACTCCTGTGTCTCCTGTGTAACGGTTCTTCAAGATGCGTAGTGTAGTTGTGTTGGCTTCTACAGGGTCGGTAGCCTGTTGGTTACGCTCCAATGCTATCACACTGTCACTGAGATGTGCAATAGATGCTGACCCACGAAGGTGTGACAGGCTTACCTCACGACCATCCTCATGGCCCTTGTCGCCTGATGGACGACGTAGGTGGCTGACAAGTAGCAAGCCAATGCCTGTCTCCTCAACAAGAGAACGTAGCTTAGTCATAAGGATATCAATAGACTTACGCTCATCACCTTTATCTTCCTGTCCTGATACAAGGATGGACAGATGATCGAGGAAAATCCATTTACAATCAAGAGCCTTTGCCATGTAACGAACACGGTCTAGTATCTCGTCGTTAGAGATAGAACCAAAGTGATCGAAGGCAAAGAACCTACCAGTACCTACTGTCTTCTCCTGCCAATCATTCAACTGTTCTTGTGTGAACTGGTCCCTGATCTCTTTGATATACAATCTTGCGTTAGCTTCCACTGACATAAGATTGAATGCAGTGTTACGTACACTTTCTTCTAGTGCTAGTACACCAATGTTGTACTTAGTAGTACACATAATATGATGCATAAGTTCTCGAATGATACTACTCTTACCCATACCAGCACCACTAGTAAACGTAACTAGTTCACCTGTACGCATACCATATGTCTTCTCGTTGAGCTTAGACCAAGGGTACTGGACTGATTCAAAGTATGCTTCGTCATACAACGAAGAACCTAGCTCATTAAGATTTAAGATACCTGCTGGTGTGTAGGACTTAGCGTTCCACCATGCCTCAACAAACTGCTGACGCTGACCTGTCTTCAGGTACTCATTAGCATCCTTCATGGCAAGATGGACAATCTTACATTTGTTAGGCTCAAACAGTTGGCCTACCTTCTGTGCTGCTTCGCGTCCTTCCTTGTCATTGTCAAAGCACAGAACAATGTTATCAAACATGTTAAGGAAATCAAATGATTCCTTACAGTTCTTTACTGCTGCACCAGCACCGTTCTTGAGAGAGACAACGGGCCACTTGGAACCCAGTATCTCATAAGCTGACATAGCATCAAGCTCACCCTCACAGACAGTAACATACTTACCCTTGCGAGGGAATAGATGCTGACCAAACAAACCTGCATCGGAGAGGTTGCCCTCTGACCAGAACTTCTTACCTTCAACGCCTCTGATCTTACGACCAATCAACTCACCGTCTGATCCTCTGTAAGAGTATAGGTGATGGGTAATGGTAGCATTGTTTTTAACAACTGATACACCATAGAGCTTGGCCGTATCAGCAGCAATCTTACGATCACCGAGATCAGAAATAACAGCGTTGTCATACTTATTCAAAGGCTTTGTCTTATCAATAGATACAACTGTATTAGTTTGCATACTTGTTTCCTCATTGGATGGGATAAATTCTTCACATTTGTGACAGTACTGGTGACCATCTGAGTACAAAGAGTTTGCATCAGAAGAGCCACAAGATTTACATGGTAGGTGGTGTACGAAAGTTGCTGTGTCTGTCATAGCTTACTCACTGTTAGATACAATTTCATAGAGTTTCTTATAATCTGTGCGCCGCTCTGAGTAGAGAGCATAATACAATTTGCTGTAATAGTCAAGAGTTTCTTCGGCTTCGCCTCTTGTTCTGATGCCCTTACTCACTAAAGTATTTGTATTGATATTTCTAACTGCCCATTTTTTTACCATCACATCGCTCCTTGTAAAGCTCTCCATGACACAGGAAATCTTTGTTCGAGTTGCCTATTTATATTCTTAACTACATCCCTTGTCTCCTTCTGCGTATCACTAGCTAGGCGTAGCTTACAAACCCTAGCAAAGGCTGCGATGCTACCACTCCAGTACCATTCAGTATACATACCTTGTGGTAGCACAGCCCTAGCCTGTTCTTCACATACTCCTTGGGAAAGTAAAGATTTGTATGCTTCTGTGGCATGGTCTATAGCGTTTTTGTAGATGTTACTCATAATTTTTGGTGACATTACTAACTCTTCTGATGATCCTTGTTTCTTATCGTCAGCAACTTTACGCCATTCTTCTGTGTACCACATCTCTGGATCATCAGACACATAGCGACGGCTCACCTCGTTCCACACCAACCCTACCTGATGCTTACCAAGTTGTCTAGCTACAAAGATAGGCGCTCTCATGTGGAACTGTGCGGAGCAGTGTCCGAACGGTGTCCAATGATTGTGCTTGGCAAGATAGTTAATTAACTTAGCATCTTTGTCAGAGATTGGTTTACTTTTGGGTGAGCGTTTGTTGAACGATACCCTTGCTGCGTTTACAACAGTAACATCACTGCCCATGTGGTCTATAAGTTTAGCCGTCATTGAAAGTTTCCTCCCATAGATTATCTACAAAGCCTTCCTTGTCCTCCATGATCTCGTCAATCTCTTCCTTGGCAAGCTTCTTAGCTTCCTTGGCCGTGTAGCCTTCGTCACTGTACTGTCTAGTGAGATCACGAAACAAATGGTTACGTTCTTTTTCCCATAGATTTTTTGCCATTACTCTGCCCACTTACCTCTGTTAATTCCTAGTTGCGCGTTTAGTTTTTTAATTGTTTCTTCTTTATCTTCTATAGCTTTCTTCAAGATAAAAATATACTGCTCCAGCTTTAGAATTTTCTGTGCATCATTCATTGCTTTGCTTTCTTATAAAAGATATGCTCACCCACTGTATCCATAAGCACAAACTCTTTAGACACAGCCCATGATGGCGAGACATATACTGCATGATAATGTGTAGCTCCTAAAGTATTACGTAACATCACACCATCTAATGTTAATTGAACTACTTTAACAACGTCTTCTAACGCTTTACTATTGTTCATACTCTCAGTCTTACCGTCGCACCAGTAGGAGAATTGACATTTGTTTCTTACTGGTTTTCCTTCCCAATACATGCCTTGTTTAACTACTCCGCATATAGTATTTGGGAAAGATTTATTGTACATTCTTTCTAGAATTACATTAGCTACTGCTAACTTTCCTATTAAAGTTTCTGACCTAGCCTCAAAGTAAACTGCTTCGACTAAGCATGTACGTTCATCTGCTTTTGCAGGACTGATAAACAAGAGCAGTAACAGGCTGCTTAAAATATATTTAAACATTAATGTATCCTTAAAATTTCAAGACCAGATATATAGTTTCCGAAGAAAGGTTCAAGAATTTCTTGCATGAATTGCTGTGCTTCTAGCATAGTTTCAAATGTTTCTAAGCTATCACCATCCTCCGATACGAGAGGTGTTGTTTCTTCAAGGTCTGGTTCTTCAGGAACCTGTACTATAATGTATGACATGGCTGCTCCTCTGGACATTTTTCTAGGTCAAGGATGGGTAGGTTATAGCAATCAGCACGTACTGTAAAGTTATTGTCTCCATCCGTCTGCCCCTTTTTAAGAAACCGTGCGTCTTCTATATACTTTTTCTTATCGTAGTGTCCCAGTACCCAGCATCTTTTGTTGTCATAGGACACACGGGTAAAGATATAGACATCACACTTCTGGTTAGGATTAAAGTTAGATACTGAGCACTCGTAGTAATCTCTAGGAGCTACTGATGTACGTTTAGTTTTAACATCAGCAGTTCTTTTATCTGGCAGCACTAGGTCGTACTGATAAGTGTGCTGTATCTCACCACCATATATTTTCTGTGCTGCTATCTCTCCGAGGAACCCAGCGAGACTACCACCACCTGACTCGATAGAGTTGTTAAGAACTCCCATCTCCTCTGCTAATTTAGAGGCCAAGGCTCTATCAGAATCAGTCAGGTCCATAAATTTCATTATACCATACCACCCACATTATGCCGTACTGATTTCATCAGGTACGAACTTCCAACGCACGGAGAATATCCGTATCGACATCATACCCCCACGCATTGGCCTGTAAGGCTGTTTCCATATCAGGTGGGACAGGAAGGGCAAACCGACGACCAGTCCCACACTTGACGCGGAGGAATCGTTCAGGGTCCATGTCTGGAAGCTGAACCTCGACGAGCGTCCCAATCATGGGGTCGTCGTCTTCGTCGATAATCTTGGCGTCCAGCTGTTCAAGGATATTATCCCAGCCGACCATCTCACAGGCCACCCGGCGCTGCTCAATGTTCGGCCAGTGGAGTGCTTCTTCAGGCGTTGGCGGGGTGGCTAGCCACTGCTCCGGGAAGTCTGTTCCGTGCCAACAGTACAGGGAGAAGCCGTCAGAGTACCGTAATGCGGGACCTGTCTCCGAGTGCAGGTTGTGCTCATCATCAAAGTGCATTTCTGCGGGACGTTCATAGACGATGGCAAGTCCGTCATACATCGCAACTGGTCCGCCGTGACGGGCAATGTCCAGAAGAGGACGGATTTCTTCTATCCCATCAAGGCCAATAACTTCGTCGAAGTAGTTATAGAACGACAAATATCCTGCCGACAAGTTGCCCCAGAAGATGGCACAGAGATGCTCACGCTCCGGGCTTTTTCGGAACTCGACGGTCGGTACTTTAAGTCCGGCCTGAGTGTAGGCCCGAGCAATGGCATCCACCGTTGCGTCCCGATCAACCGGGGCAGTGGATAGACCGATGTCGATCCACATCTCTACGTACTCGTCCAGACGTGCTTCCTGTTCTGGCGTGATGGATTCAATTTTCATGTTAGTTCTCCTGTTACTGATGTGATTACACCTGTACGTCTGACCTGACCCGGACCCGGTCCCAGACCCGGTCCAAGACCCGGTCCCAGACCCGGTCACTGACCCGGCCACTGACCCGGCCCCAGACCCGGACGTAGACCCGGTCACTGACCCGGCCACTGACCCGGACACAGACCCGGTCCCTGACTTCATGCCGTACTGATTTCATCGTGTCTTCTCCCAGACCCGGTGATAGACCCGGTCCCAGACTTGGTCCCCGACTTGGTCCCAGACTTGGTCCCAGACTTGGTCCCTGACTTGGTCCCCGACTTGGTCCCAGACTTGGTCCCAGACTTGGACCCAGACTTGGTCCCCGACTTGGTCCCAGACTCGGTCCCTGACTTGGTCCCTGACTTGGTCCCCGACTTGGTCCCAGACTTGGTCCCAGACTTGGTCCCCGACTTGGTCCCAGACTCGGTCCCAGACTTGGTCCCTGACTTGGTAACGGATATTAATCATCTTGTTCCTCTCTTAGGCTGTCCCCAACTTGGCCCCCGACTTGGTCCCAGATTTGGTCCCAGACTTGGTCCCTGACTTGGGGCCCAACTTGGCCCCCGACTTGGTCCCAGATTTGGTTCCCAACTTGGACCCCGACTTGGTCCCAGACTTGGTCCCAGACTTGGTCCCAGACTTGGTCCCTGACTTGGTCCCCGACTCGGCCCCCGACTTGGACCCTGACTTGGGGCCCAACTTGGTCCCCTACTTGGTCCCAGATTTGGTTCCCAACTTGGTCCCTGACTTGGTAACGGACATCAATCATCTTGTACCTCTCACGTCCGAACTTCTAACTTACGAAGAGTGTCGCCATCAATATCGTAAGTCCAAGCGTTGGCTTCCAAAGCTGTGTTGATATCCGGGGGCACCTGTAAAGCAAACTCCCGGCCAGTCCCACACAACACCCGAAGAAACCTCTCCGTACCTACGTCTGGGATATGGGCTTCCAGCAGTTCCCCAATCATAGGATCGTCATCCCTATCAATCGTCTTGGCATTCAGTTCCTTAAGGATGTTCGCCCACCCTACGATCTGACAGGCAGCTAACCGCTGTTCCATATTGGGCCACTGGAGGGCTTCCGAAGCAGAAGGGGGGTGATCCTCCACCCAGTCTTGCGGGATAGTTGTCCCATGCCAAATGTAGACGGAATAGCCATCGCTGTACTGGATAGCAGGACCATCCTCGCAATGGAGAAGCCGGGCATCATCAAACTTAAGAAGGGTTGGACGCTCCTGTACCACACAAAGAGTATCGAAGTAAGCTACCCAACCACACAGCTTGGCTATTTCTAGCAATGGTTTGATAGTCTCCATATTCTTCAGCCCAACGACAGTTAAAAAGAAATCGTAGTGCCCAAGACTACCAGCATCGTGGTTGTTCCATGCAAAGCTTTCGAACGCGGCGGTTCGGGAGATCCCTCGCTGCTCAAGTAGGTCAAGGGCAGCATTAGGAGAGGGGACATACGCAATTTCTTTTGGGGGTTCCCTACCTGCGTTTGTGTACACGGCGGCCACAGCCGAAGGAATTTTATCCTTGTCAGTAGGCGCAGTTGATAGTCCAATTTCCAACCAACGGTCGCGATAGACAGGCATAAGCGCCTCCTGCTCGGGAGTTAGTTTTTCTATTTTAGACATAAGAATGTTCCTCAGTGGTAGTAGGGAGAATCCCCGGAGGGTCCCTCCCCAGTTATGACAGGTTAGTCGGAGGCCCGGCGGAATCCCTCAGACGTGTATTCGCGCTGACGGCGTACCTCATACTTGCCTGTCCCAACCAAAAGTGTTTCGTGGGTATCGTGTGAACGCTCATGCACGATCTCCGTGGGGGCTTCCACCTCGAAGAACAGGCGGTACAAGTCCTCGTCACTTGTCTCCTTAGGACGGTAAGCTTTGACTCGGTCCTTCACCATCGTGTGGTTATGTCCTGTCTCGCTGTGGGCAACCACGTACTGGCCTTTCTCGGCCTCGTACGGTTCGACATCATCGGGGATGTCGTCAATCCGGATGATGAGGAAGTCGCCTTGTGCTGCGATTCGATCAAAACTTTTCATGGTAGTTCTCCTGTCTTTTGTTGTGGTGTGGATTGTAGCTCTAAGGTCTCGGCGAAGTCAATCATTGAGGTTCATTATACCACGCCGCCTACATTGTCCCTAATGATATCATTAAAGTTAAGCTCTGCCCAATAAATTTCAAGGGCTTTGGTTTCCTGACAGGCTTCAAAAGAATGCTTCTCTCCAGCAGGAACCACACACATATCTCCCATAAACAAATGTGTTTCGTCTATCAAGCCATAGTCTTTATGTCGTTTAATAATTAACTCTCCTTCCAAGACATAGAAAGCATTGATCTTACTTTGATGTGCATGTGTGCTACAAAAACCACCGAGATCAATGTTAATTTCATGGATTTCAATGGCTGGTGTTTGCAGCAAGGGGCGTGTGCTTCCCCAAACTTTTCCTTCAATGTTCATTGGTCATCCTCATTTACTATAATATTAAAAGCTTTGTAAATAAACTCATTCAACTCTTCGGTATCATCAGGGTTGTATCCAAATGAGAATACAAAATCTCTAACGGATTCCCACGGGACATCTAATTTAGGATTGGTTGTCCACTCATAATAGATTACATTGCCAGACATCAGTCACCTACCTTTATACCACAGTATTTAATTATATATTCTCGTGCCTCTTCTCTTGCACGTTCGCCGCCCTCTTGCTGGAGCGTATCTAAAATCTCACTCATTACCCATGCCTTACGGCGTGAGGCTTTACCCTCTGCCATCAGTTCATCGACCCGGAGTGATGTAGGTGTCGTCGATCCATTGCTCATATTCATTCTCCATGATTAGAATTTCACTCTCAACCCAATGGTTTACCTCGTCTAGTTGTATATCACTAGACACACTACAGTAATGCTCCAGCACTGGAGTTATCCACGGATCATAGACTTCATTAAGATACTTTAAAACTTCTTCTTTACTTTCAAACTTAGTTGTTGTCATGTCAATACCTTCTCTTTTAATTCTATTTCTACAGTCATGTCGTCATCGTGAAAAATCTTATGCTCAATCTCATTACCTTCAATATCGGTAACAGTTACCTTTGTAATAGTATAGGAAGGGTTACGATGGGTATCACATACGATCTTACTAGCCTTAAAACTTGTGGTCTCACTATACATTTCCTTCTCCATTTTCTTATGTATAAGATTTTAAGTTGGCCTCCACAGTAGGACTTGAACCTACAACCTACAGCTTAGAAGGCTGTTGCTCTATCCAGTTGAGCTATGTGGAGTATACACATATCAGTCTTCTTTTGTCAAGTCTTCTAACTTTTTATTCAATAACGATGTAATTACAAACATGGCATCCTCATTGGAAGGTGCATGATGGAACGCTGCATCTATAGCTGCTGCTAATGAACCATAGACTACAACGATAGGGTTCTTACCTTCTGTTAGATTATACTCTATCTCAGCACCAAACAGTTCATAGAAACTGGTGATGTCTCTGCCTCTGGTCTTCCAACCATTATCTGCCATCACTGCCTGTCTCCCATGTTGTATCCCAAGGTATGCCACGCTTTTCAGTACGCCTTAAGATATTTTTCCATTTAGTTAAAGAAATGCGTGAATAGTTTTGTGGGATAGGATAGGTAGCTGACTTAGCTCTTACCCATTTCCATCCTACCTTGGCCTCTATTAGCCTAGCACCTGATCCTATATAGGGTAGCTCATCTTCAAGAAAAACCCAGCCTCTAAACCTTGGCATCTTTTTTCCTTTTTCTGTAAAGAATTAAATTAATAACTGTATTAACCCAGACACCCAGCAACACAGTTGCCTCTACTATTAAAGTGAGCATCTCGACCATTGCTATCGACCCTGACCACGGTATTTTTTGTAGCGGGAACGCCTGTTCTTATTCATAGTTTTACTTGATACCATAGCATGATTACCACCAATACTTGTCTTTTTCTTGGTCGGTTCTATAACTGTATTTGATTTAGATTTTATCATTTATTTTCCTTAGTCTCGAAAACCAATATACTCATCTCCGTCTCGTAGAGTATCTATTAATTCTGATAGTTTTCTTACAGCGTTATCCTCTTCTTCAGTAGAGCCACAGAATCCACAAGCTTCTCCTGTTTTAAGTCCTTTTATTGTTTTAAACATTACTTCGCCGCCCCAACCTTCTCCACCTTCGTTGTGACATACGTGTTTGTATTTCCAATATTTTCTAATCATTTGTTTTCCTTTGGTGTGAGCGGCGGGACTTGAACCCGCAAGCCATAGCTGGCGACAGATTTTAAGTCTGTTGTGTTTACCAATTTCACCACGCTCACTTGTTTGTATTAGTTTCCTTGTCCTACATTGTGAGCCACACGAACAAGGCGAGAGCGATTGTTCTCCACAATCCAGCGAAGACCGCTACGCTTTGATCGAATGGTAGGCTTCACAGATGACTTACCAAACACTGTAATGCTATGGTAAGGCACATCTACACGCCACCCATTACTAATTGAATGGAAACCATAGCCATACTTTGGTGACTTGGCGTTGACACGAGCAGTAAGTTTCACAGTCTTAGACATTTATATTACCCTCTTGATTAAAGAATTTTCCATAATAACCTGAGCAAAAAACTCAGTAGCTTTCTTACCTTCAGCGGTTTTGATACCCGTAACTGATGGCCTATTACTACCATACAATTCGCCATCGGTCAAGTACTCTGGCCCAAAGAAAGATGTTTCCTCATACTTCAAGGGCTTACCAATATTTTCTCTCATATTTTTCTTACTGGGATACAGAAATAACATAGCCATATTACATATCCTTTGTATATTTATACACAACAAATACTACTGCCACTATCACCACAGCAGTAATAACTAATGTAATTACTTTTAGTGTCGTCGCATCATACATATTTTGTTTCCTTATAAAATTTAATTACTGTTGCTTACACATTCTCCGTTAGTTTTTTATATTGATGGTGTCCTTATTGATTGTAAGTTCAGCAAGATAGTCATTCGTTTCAAAATAAAAAACGTCTGCCTCAGTAGTAAACGCATCCTTTACTTTCATAGCTTCTGCTATACGCTCACTAAGTTCCAGAATTTGAAGGGTAGAAAGGTCGTCAGTGCTTTCATACTTCATAGCTATTCTCCGTATAATTCACTAAGCATAACCTCTGGAGTTACATACTCCACAGGCGTTGAGTGGTGTTCAGTTTCACAGGCATCACAGTAATATATATCAGTATTATCTACAGTTAGTATATATTCCATACGTTCTGTCATGCCTTTGCAAACTTTACATATTTTTTCTTTTGTCATAGAGTTTCCCATACATTTAAAGCACCACTTACAGATTTATATTGTATACTTGTACACCCAGCATTAGGCATCCCGAAGTCATCGAGTGGCTCAAAGCCATCGTAGTCTCCCCATATTGTCCCGGCGTAGTACAGTTCGCCGTCAGCATCATACATGCGGAAGTGATCTTCATTTGCTGTGTGTCTTGACTTGTTACGTGGACCTGTAAGTCCATTTTCCATGCCGTTGCAGATGTAGTCCTTGGTGATGATCCAGTTGTATGTGCTGCTCATAGTCTATGCCCTTGCCATTGTCTGATGGATGCCCATGATAGAATTGCTATGCAACCAAGATACATCGTCACCAGCTTCAAAGTGCTTTGGATATTTTTCTGCTACTAGATCGCACCAGTTATTCCAAAGTACTTCACTGCCACCGATTTCCTTACACACTGCAAGATACTTTCTTGCTTTGTTAAAGCTAGCGGCGGTCATCTTGCCCTTGTCTTTTCCATTTACTTTAAACGTATTTTCATCCACATCATACTGCTTTAGATTGTGACAGTCAAGGCATCCGGCTTCACCAGTGGTGAGTTGCATGATAAACCCTGCTTTTACCAAGCCAATGCACGGGATACGCTGTAGAGTTATTAGAAACTCTTCTGGATAAATATCTCCAGCCTTGTAACTCTGCACCAAATTGTACAGCCATTCCTTATTTTTCATTACATATTTAATACCTTCTTTCTGTTTGGGCATTAAACTATTGAATGATTTCATACCTTTGTCACGATAATTGTCCATCATATCTGGCAACAGCCAAGTAAAAGTCCTAATGCTAGAGATAACAAACATCGCTGCAATAGCAGTTTGGGTTGAACCTTGATCGACATACTTCTGGATCATTTTATTGTCGCGGTTATACATTAGATTTTCCTTTCACTACAAAACCTTGTTTATTACGTCGAGATAGTTCTTTCTTTGCGTTCTCCAATCGTTGTGTTTCTTCGGCTGTATTAAGCCAAGGGTGCATAGACAAAGCCTTGACCATGTTCTTCAGTTCCCATGTAGGACGTTCACGTTTAAGCATTAGCTTTTCCTTAGACGTTTTCAGTTGAAAATTCTGTGACCGGGGTATCAAACCAACGGTCCCGTTCAATCTTGAGACCCATCGGACCAGTTACACTGGTGAGTTCCGACAGTCTAAAGCTACCCCATTCTCGCTCCATGCCTTCTACAAAGCCAAAGAACAACCAATCACCGTTGCTTTCTTGCTCACCTTCGGTGACATACCAAGACCAATTCGACCAAGGCGTAAAAAACTTAATTACTTTTTTGCCTAAGTCTTTTTCGTTCTGTTTTGTTAGCATTTGCATAGCTTTAACCTTTCCGTGTTTCAATTACGATGGAAGCTACGTACTCAGACTTCGTTCTAGCTGATCGCTCCGCATCTTTCATATAGCATGGCGCACACAATAGCAAGCCGCTATCTTTTACTTTTGCAGCCTCACCACACTGGTCACACTTTGGAAGTCTGGAATCATACATTAGATTTCCTTTTTGCATAGTACTACGTCTTCAATAAAGGCAACGTAGTCTTCATGCACGCTGTAATACTCTAAAACCTTTAGCATAGAATCTATAGGCGCATCTTCATGGTTTGGGTACTTACGAATAAATTCTTGAAAGGCAGCAGCGATAAAATCGCTAACCCATTCTTCATTAATATCTATCTCAACTTTCATATGACTCCACCTTTTTGTTAGAGATATAAATACTTAGCACAAGATATAGCACTTAGCTATACCTTGCACAAAGTATTTAATTTAATTATTTAGCTATGGGCATAGCCGTCTGGCTCAATGCCAAGCCACATGCCACACCAAGGGACCATAAACGCTCCACAAAAAGACTGGTGACATTCCCTACGCCAATCTAAATATGTAGGCTTTTCGTTATGTCCCCAATCTCTATGATACACACTAAGCAAAGCAACTCGTTGTTCTCTCGTCAATGGTTTCATTTTATTTCCTTACATGGTTTTAATTGCAGATCGTACAGCCATCACGATTAGCTGCACACTAAAGCATAGCAAGATCAAATGCAACCACATGCCTTGTGGTGCTAGACTATACAGCGAGACCAATATTCCTGTGGTTCCTGCTATGGCAGCGCATATTGAGATTAGATTGTTCATTTTATTTCCCTTTGGTTTTCTTATATATAAGATTATTTTGTAATGCGTTGGCTATGTCCGCCTAACATTTGGGAAGCCCTAGCATTTTTGATGGGTACTCTTACGAGACACCATGTCCCATTCACTAGGCGGGGTTCGATACGTACAGCCTTACCATGTCCGCCTTCTGTCTGTCTACCCTTCCCATTTACTGAGAAGATAGACGCACGCTCTAGTTGGTTGGCGTTATACCTAACACCTCGCCCACCTACTGGAACGATACCTCTTACAGCTTGTCCCATTTTATTCTCCAAGGTTTTCTTATATATAAGATTTTTTATTTTATATTTTCTTATATATAAGATTTTTTAGTTCCTATTTTTTTTGTATTTAATTGATATTTAGACACTAGCACGCCTTATTTTATATGTCAAGTGCGTGACTTTTATGTCTTACGCCTTGCCTTACGCCTTGCCTTACGCCTTGCCTTACGCCTTACGCCTTGCGTTTTCTTATACATAAGAAAATGACATAAAAAAAAACCCCCAACAACCGCGAACGATTGCTAGGGGCTTTTGAACTAATCGGCGGAAATCGCGCCGACATTCTGCAGGAACGTAACCTGATCATCTTCGCTTAACTGATTGTAAAAATCAGTAACTAGTTGAACGGTGACAGTCACGGCAATAGGCGCAACGTCTGCGCCTTCGCCTTCGCCTTCGCCAGCTTCGCCTTCGCCCTCTTTGGCAACGGCTGCGGGCTTCTGAAAAGCGTGGAACTTTTGCCAAGTATCGATCTTATTCTCGGCCAGCCATTTGTCAAACGCCTCGGCAAGTTTAGCGAAAGGCGTTCCATCGTCTAGCAGGGCTTTTAATGCGTCCTGATAAACTTTGCGAAACATCGCAGCGCCTTGCTGTTCTGCCCAAGTTTTTGACGGCGCGCTCTCCATAATCTGCGCGACATCAACGGGCACGGCTTTCTTGCCTCGCGTAGGATGTTCGAACCGCATTAGCGAGATTGCTATTGCCTGCGATTTTGCCAGTTCGAACCGCGAAACATTGCCCAATTTTTTGCTGGCAGACGCATTGTCCAAATGGAACTTTACGTCGCTCATGCGCTCCCGCATGTCCGCCTTCAACGTGCCGTTGATAGCTCTGAAGGCGTCCGCCTGATCTGCAACCTGCTTTTCAGTATTCGCACGGGTTGCGGTTTTCGCGGCGGTTTTCTTGTTTGCATTAGTCATTTGGGTAACTCCAATAAATATAGCCACGCTAGCAGGATCGCCCGACAGGGAGGCTAGCGCGGTATTAGTCATATTCACGATGTTAAACAGCAAGCCCCCAACCGTGGGGCTGTATCATCATAGGCATGTAACGGCATAACCTGTCAAATGTTTTTTAAATGCCAATGTGAGCGCGGGTTTTCCGTTTTCTTATACATAAGATTATTCGCGCATATCGCCACAATGCACACGTCCCCGACGATATCACACGGGCCGAAGGTGCGCTCATGGGACCATATGCCGAAACGATATAGGGCAGCCAACGCTTGCCGAGATATAGACAAACCGCGCGTGGCATTTGGGAAGTGCTTTGTCAATACCCCCAAAAGGGTATCTGTTAAAAACGAAAGAATATTGCGCGGCATGGGAAAAACGGCCCCCACGCGGAAAATCTGCGCCCCCGTATACATATATATATATATACCAAAGGGAGGAAAGGGTACCCATAATCTATGGGGCAGTAAAATCTAGTATTTTTTAGCGCGCACTTAATATAAACATTAGACTAATAAACAATACTACTACACTATTAAGATATAAATTAACATTTGTCTAACATTAATATATATGTTATAATAATGTTATGTTAAACATTGAAGATAACTTTCTAGATTCATATATTGACCTACAACACCTTCTTAATCAAGAAGTAAATCTAGAAGCTAACACAGATTTCCTCACATTTGTACGTCTTGTCGCTCCAAGCCTTGTGTCTGGTTGGAAGATGGGTAAACATATTGAACTAATCTCTGAAAAGCTGAAAGATTTAGAGTCTGGAAAAATAAAAAGACTGATGGTCTTCCTTCCACCACGTTCATCAAAGTCTGTTATCTGTTCTAAGTTGTTTCCAGCATGGTATATAGGTAGAAACCCAGAACATGAGATACTGACTGTCTCCCATAGTGACCAATTGTCTAGTGATTTTGGTCGGTCTGTCCGAGATGTGGTTAATACTGAAGAGTTTTCTAAAATATTTCCCGGTGTTGCGCTACGTAGTGACGTTCGTGCAGCAGGTAAGTGGAAAACCACACAGAATGGTACCTACTATGCGGCTGGTGTTAGGTCACAAATTGCTGGGCGTGGTGCTCATGTAGCAATTCTGGATGATGTGATGTCTGAAGAGGACTCATATTCAGATGCAGGTAGAAGATACATCAAAGAATGGTACCCTGCTGGTCTACGTACTCGTATTATGCCCAATGGTGCAATTGTTATTATTAATACGCGCTACCATCATGATGATCTCTGCGGATGGTTGCTACGACAGCAGGAAGACATGGGCGATTATGAGACAATCCCGTGGGAAGTAATTAAGATTCCTGCATGGGTAGACGAAGAAGCAGCAGAACTGCTTGATTTACCAGTGGGTAGTAGTTATTTTCCAGAATGGAAGTCTGATGCGCTATTACGTATTGATGAACACGAGATCAAGGCCAGTAATGGTAGCAGATACTGGAATGCTCTGTATATGCAAGACCCTACCCCAGAAGAAGGTGGGTTAATTAAAAAGAAGTGGATTCAGGAGTGGGAATACGAAGAGCCTCCTACCTGTGAGTTTATTATACAAACGATGGACACTGCTTTTTCTACAAGTAACACGGCTGATTACAGTGTTATCCAGACATGGGGCATATTCTACATGTATGACCAAGATGAAGAAGGGTTAGAGGACTATGCTTCTAACTTAATCTTACTTGGTAATATCAAGGGTAGGTTTGAGTACCCAGAGCTTAGGCGTATTGCACAGAAGCTGTACAATCAGTACAGACCTGATGTCTGCATGATTGAAAAGAAAGCAAGTGGACAGTCTTTGATTCAGGATTTACGTAGATCAGGATTACCCATCATGGAATACATGCCAGATCGGGATAAGGTATCCAGAGTTTATGCAGCCACGCCTATCATGGAAGCAGGGCGGCTATGGCTACCCACCTCTAAGAAATGGGCAGATGATCTAGTGGAAGAGTTAATTCGTTTTCCAAATGCAGCCCATGATGATCAGGTAGATGCATTGACTATGGCAGTACACTACATGCGTGACTCATGGAACCTTGCACATCCTGATGATCCAGATTGGGATGAGCCTGTCAGGGAAAAGAAATCTACCTATTGGACATTTTAAAATAGTGTGCTATAATATAGTGGGTTAGGCGAGGTAACTTTTGTTACAGGGGAATTAAATGTCTTTATTTGAATATGCACAAGAAGTAGTATCCAGAAAACTAGAACGTGAAAAACCTATGCTTACTATTAGCATGGGGATGCAGCCTGTTATGCCTATGGCGCAAGGAGGCGGTCTATCTAGTGTTCAGAACAGTCTGAACATTAATGGTCAGCCACACAGACTGGCCTACATTAATCCTAGTGAAGAAAATTTATTAAAATCACTTGGTGGTAGTGGTAGAAAGATTGATGGTGTCCCAGCTTATTATGATGCCGGTAATGATTCTGATCCTGATAGTGGTGATACTACTGGTCAGAGTTTTGGTGGTCTCGGCCCCGATGATTCTGATCCTGATAGTTCTGATAATACAAATCCGGGTTTTGGTACTCCCGATAGTCCCAGCAGCCCTACCAGCGGATATGGTGATACATTTGATATGAATTCTTTTCCTGATATAAGCCCACCTGATAATCAAAATCTTAACCCTTACTTCCCACCTCCTGATCTTTGGGATAAACGAGACGATCTAAATCGCAGCCCAAATAAGACTGTTTCTGTTAATCCTGTAATAGTAGGTATCGGAGCAATATTAGGTCCTGTTGCTGCTGCTATCGCAAATGCTTTCGGTATAGGCAAAAGTATGAGCTTTGATATTGGCATTCCCGGTACTGGTACAAAAGGCGGCTATGGTGATACAGGTACTGGTAATCAAGGCGGTAGTGGTCAGGACGACGACGATGGTACCGATGATGGTACCGAGGCTGGCGGTGATGACTACATTATTAAAGAAAAAATTGCAGCAGTTAAACAAGTTCCTGTTGAAGAAGTAACAGTAGAAGAAGTTCAACGAGCTAAAAGATTAACTGCTGCACAGCGAGTAACTGGTACACGACTTGAAGATATACTAGATGATATTTATGGTAGCGGCAAAGGTGCAGGGCTACTAGGCATTCCAACAAATAATACAGGAACAGCATAATGGCAACTGAACGTAATCCTTTTGACACGATCCCTGAAGAAGAGGATAATGTAATCCCTCTCATGGAGCAGTCTGAAACAGGAGCAAGCATTGAGATTGATCCTGAAGGTGATGGCGTCATTGTAGATTTTACTGAAGCTGTAGGCATGGAAGCAACTGACGAAGTTGCTGAGTGGTACGGTGATTTAACAGAGACATTAGAAGAAGAAGAACTTCTTAAGATTGGCCGCATGGTCATAGATAATTTTCAAGCAGATAAGGAGTCCCGTTCTGAATGGGAGTCTATGTTTGAACGTGGGTTTGATTTGCTAGGCTTAAAGCTAGAGCAAGGTTCAGAACCTTTTGAGGGCGCATGTACGGCAGTCCACCCACTACTAATTGAGTCGGCTGTTAAGTTTCAGTCGAAGGCTTCACAGGAACTCTTTCCTGCAAGTGGTCCAGTAAAAGCAAATATTCTAGGCAGTGCTACTCCTGAAAAGGAAATGCAAGCTAACCGTGTTCAGAACTTTATGAACTATCAGGTTACTGAGCAGATGCCAGAATACTTTGACGAATTTGAAAGAATGCTTTTCCATCTCCCCTTGATTGGTTCAGCGTTTAAAAAGATTTACTATAGCTCTACACTGAAGCGCCCTGTCTCAGAGTTTATTCCTATTGATCAGTTTTATATTTCTTACTATGCTACTGATCTTAGAAATGCTGACAGGTATACGCATGTAATCTATCGTAGTCCTATAGATATTCAAAAAGATATCAATGCAGGAGTGTATCAGGATGCTGATCTTCCTACTCCTTCTCAATCAGGGATTACTTCTTTTGCAGAAAAGATTGATACTATTCTTGGTTTCAATCCTGATTATGATAATGATCCTCAGTATGTCTTACTGGAACAGCATTGTTATTTAGACATTGAAGATGCTAATGAAGCACTTCCATATATTGTAACTGTTGAGCAGGATTCTCGACAGGTACTAAGTATTCGTAGAAACTATGAGCAAGACGATCCTAACCGTGAGAAGCGGAGTCACTTTGTTCATTACAGGTTTGTTCCCGGTTTTGGTTTCTACGGCCTTGGCTTAATTCATTTCCTTGGAAATCTGACCATGAGTGCGACGGCAGCAATGCGGTCTCTTATAGACGCAGGTCAGTTTGCTAATCTTCCGGGCGGATTTAAAGCTAAGGGTGTCAGGATTGTTGGAGATAATGATCCAATCAGTCCGGGCGAGTTCAAAGAGGTTGAAGCAACGGGTATAGATTTATCAAAGGCTATTGTTCCCCTCCCCTACAAAGAGCCTTCCTCAACCCTATATCAGATGCTACAGTTTGTAGCTTTGACAGGACAAAAGTTTGCAGATAGCACAGAGCAAGTAATTTCTGATGCTGCCTCTTATGGACCCGTTGGCACGACTATGGCGTTGCTTGAAGCCAGTAGTAAGTTTTTCTCGGCTATTCACAAGCGAGTACATAAATCACAGAAGGATGAATTTAGAATCCTTGCCAGTATTAACTATGATTACTTACCTGACGAATATCCATACGATGTCCCTTTTGAGTCGCGTAGTATTTTCCGAAAAGACTTTGATGGTCGTGTAGATATTATCCCTGTATCTGATCCTAACATTCCATCCAATGCCCATCGCATGATGTTGGCTAACATGGCGTTACAGATGGCACAGCAGTCCCCGCCGGGAATGTTTAACCTAGAAGCATTGAATAGAACTATTCTACATGCTGCTAACATGCCTAACCTAGAACAGATACTACCGCCTAAGATTGAGCCTCAAGCTATGGACCCAGTGTCTGATATCATGGCTGCAACAAAGGGTATCCCTATCGGGGCATTTGCTGGTCAGAACCATGATGCACATATCCAGACTAAGATGGCTTACCTCCAAGACCCTATGAACGGCTCTAATCCTATTATGGGTAGGCTCCGTCCTATTCTTGAAGCTAACATTCAGGAACATTCTGTAATGAAGTATCAGGAACAAGTGGCAGGTATGACTCAGCAGTTGATGCAGGAAGCTGGACCAGATGCTGCTCGTAACCCGCAGGTAATCGAAATGATTACAGCACAGGCTGCACAGCAGGTTCTCAATGCTAACATGGCTATGGGCATGGCACAGTCGCCAGAGCAGCAGCTAGTTTCACTTGAACAGGCCAAGGTAGAACTTGAGAAACAAAAACTTCAGAATGATACTGCTATTTCAGCGGCTGATATGGAACTGAAGAATAAGAAACTTGAGCTTGAAGAGAACGATCAGATTATTAGTATGTTGAAAACTAACTCTACTGATAACTTCAAACGAGAAAAAGCCGAGCTAGATCGGAATAGTAAGCAAGATATCAAAGCCCTTGAAGCTCTTACACTATTGGCTATTGAAGCTGAAAAGCAGCAAGGTAAAGAAAAAGAAAACACAACTCAAGAAATATTTGAATTTCTTAAACAGTTTCAAGGAGACAACCAATGATGACAAAAGGAAAGGGCTATCACGATCATGTGAAGCCCGATGTTAAAGGTATTACTGACGGATACGTTACACATGTACCGTCTTCTAATCGTGCTACGTTTGGTGATGTAGTAAAGGAAGAGTCCTACGGCCCACACGCAAATCGTAGTGTTCTTGGCGAGTTCGATAAGTCCTCGTTTGAATTTCCCGGTCCTGCTAAACTCAAGTAATGACTATCTGGGATGAATTTGTTCAAACACTAAATGAAGAAATTAATAATCTAAGAGTGTCTCTTGGTAATGGCAGTGCCAGTGACTATGCTGAGTATAAGCAAATGGTAGGCACTCTTGCAGGGTTAGAGTGGTCAAGAGACCGTTTAACTGATATTGTAAAGAAACGTATATACGACGAAGATGAGGAGTAAAATGCAACAAGTAAATTTAGGTAATTCTATTAAAAATGATCTCTGGATTACAGACCCTATTGAACAGCCAGACCCTGATGTACTGCCTTCACTTCCCGGCTTTCATGTTCTAATCCGCCCTGTCTCGGTTAAGTCATTAACCAAGGGTGGTATTATTATTCCAGATTCTACCAAAGAAGATATGTCTTATCTTACAACTATTGGTAAAGTTCTAAGCCTTGGTGATCTTGCATATGGAGATCGGGATAAGTTTCCTAAAGGCGGATGGTGTAAAGAAGGGGACTATGTTTGCTACGGTAAGCATACAGGAACTAAGCTATTTTATAAAGGAGTGCGGCTTATTCTATTGTTTGATGATCAGATCATGCTCCGTGTAGAAAACCCTGCTGATCTTGATCCTACCTTTAATCTTAGTACAGGATCAGCTTAATTTGTAGATATAACAATACTATGCTATAATATACTGATATAATCGTTAAATCGTTTGTTTCGTAAACAACGGGAAAGAAAAAAACAATGATCGAAAAAGAAGAGTGGAGCGAAGTATCTGTTCCTGATAATGCAGAGGAGAATGAAGTTGCGTATGAAATTGAAGAATCTTCTGAACAAGCTATTGCAGTTTCTGCACCTGAAGAAAAAGAAGAAAAAGAAAAAGGTGGGTCAGAGCTAGACGGAGTTGAAACGTCTGGCGCTCAGAAACGTATCCGACAACTCATTCGTCAGCGTAAAGAACGCGACGAACAGATTCACTCCCTCATGCAGAAGAATGAGGAATTAGAAACTAACCTCAAAACAAAGTACTCTGAAGTACAAGAGATTAATAAACTAAGTCTTGATGCTTCAGAAAAGCAGTTAACAGATAAGATTCAGTTAGCTCAGGCAGCTTATTTAGAAGCATTTGAAAATGGCGAGAAGGAGAAACTTCTTCAGGCTCAGACAATGCTAAATGAAGCGCAGGGTGATCTGAAGAATGTTTCCAGTGCTAAACGTAATTATGAAGCTGCTCCAGTAGAACAGCCAGTGCAACGGCAAGTTGCTCCTAGACCTGCGGCCAATGATCCCAAGGCAGAAGAGTGGGCATCAGAGAATGATTGGTTTGGTACTAATAATGTTATGACCGCAGCGGCACTAGCTATTGATGCGGAACTAAAGAATGAAGGTTACGATCCAAATGATAATGAATTTTATCAGGAGATTAGTAACAGAATGAAGCAATCTTTTCCTCAACAGTTTGGGGAAGATATTCAACGTGTGCAGGACAGTACGTCAAGTCCTGCTCAAGTGGTTTCGGGGGGATCGCGTTCCTCCTCATCCAGTTCTAGAAAAGTTAAGTTATCTCAAGAAGATATCCGACTAGCACAGAAATGGAATATTCCACTTGAAAGATATGCTGCCGAAAAGCTCAAAGTAAATGGGCTTGACGGTGAATACACAAATATTAAATAGAAGCGCGGAGAATTATTATGACACGAAATGAAACACGTAGTAGTCAACTTAGAGAGAATAACACACAGGAAGAAGAATGGACCTTTGAAGAGCCTAACGCCTTAGCTATTCCAGATCATGTACAAGCACGATTTGATAGTGAAGGAATGGCTTTACGTTGGATACGCATCTCCATCAAAGGCACAGACGACATCTCAAATGTAGGTAAGAAGCTACAAGAGGGATGGGTTTTCGTAACTCCTGATGAAGTTCCTGAAATGTCGATTACATCCTTCGTAAGGGAAGACGGTCGTTACCAAGGCACAGTCTGTCGTGGAGACTTGGCATTAGCAAAAATGCCAGCGGGTAAGGTATCGGCCAAACGGAAATTCTACGAGAACAAGTCTGATAATATGATGCAAGCCGTAAACGCTCAACTTATGAACAGTTCTGATTCTCGTATGCCAATTTCCAACAATAGTAAAACCACAGTAACGAAAGGGCGACGACCCGATTTTCAGGGTTAGCGTCTTTAACTTTAAGGAGATGACACATGTCTACTACTAAAGCATTTCGTGGTTTTGTCCCTGCTCGTAAGAGAGGCGGCGCTTATAATAATGAGGCCGTCACCGATATGATTACGCTTACCTCAACGGGTCAGGCGCAGTCACCTAGTAACAACATTTTTACAGGCGATCCTGTCGTGCTTCCGGGCGCGAACTTTGCAACGATCTCGCCGTTTATTGCCGGTACCTTGAAGCCCTCGGGCGTTTTCATGGGCTGTCAGTATGTTGAAAATGGAGAACAGAAGTTCTCTCGTTATTGGAATGGTGGGACATCCGCCACAGATATTAAATTCTTTGTTATTACTGATCCGTCGCAAACTTACTACATTCAGTGTTCTTTGACGCTTTCTGCTGCTGAAGCAGCGATTGCTAAGAACTACACTGTTACAGTTAGTTCTACCGCTAGTTCGGGCAGCACGGTAACTGGGCAGTCCAGCTATTACCTGATGGCTAGTTCTGGTGCTGAAACCGAGCTTGCTGCTCGTGTTGTTGGCCGCGCTCAGTATCCTGACGAAGGTAACAATGACGCTTATCCAATTGTCGAAGTTTGGCTTAACACCCATCGGGATCGTTATGTCACTGCTACGGCTTCAACGGCTTAATAGGGAGGATTAATCATGGCTATTAATAGAGCTAGTATTTCAAAAGAACTCCTTCCGGGCCTGAATGCCGTATTTGGAATGGAGTATGGAGAGGTTAATAACGAACACGAACCTCTTTTTGATATTGAGAATTCTGATCGTGCATTCGAGGAAGAAGTTCTCTTCACTGGTTTCGGTTCTGCGCCGACCAAGGGTGACGGTGCTGCTGTCTCCTATGACGACGCTCAGGAAAGTTACACTGCCCGTTATACGGCTGAAACTATTGCACTTGCTTTCGCGGTTACGGAAGAAGCAATGGAAGACAATCTGTATGACACGTTTGCCAAGCTTCGTGCTCGCGGTCTTGCGCGTGCGATGGCGAATACCAAGCAGGTCAAGGCTGCTGCGCTCTTCAATAATGGTTTCTCGACCACTATTGGTGACGGTGCTGCGTTCTTCTCTGCTGCTCATCCGACCATCTCTGCTGGTAATCAGTCCAACCTTCTTGGTGCTGCCGATCTTTCGGAAGCCACTCTTGAGGCGGCTCTGACTGCTATTCAGAAGATTGAAGATGATCGTGGTATTCTTATTGGTGCCAGCGCGGTTTCGCTGCATGTTCCCGTTGATTCGTGGGCCATTGCAGATCGCGTTCTAAGCAGCCCCGGTAACACTCAGACGAGTGCTGCACAGGCTAACCCAAATAACAACGCTATTAACGCGACTCGTCACTTGGGTATGGTTCCTGAAGGCTACTACATCAATCGTCGGTTTACCGACACTGATGCGTGGTTTGTCAAGACGGATGTTCCGAACGGCACTAAGATGTTTGTTCGTACTCCGCTTCAGACGAAGATGGAACCTGACTTCGATACTGGAAACATCCGATTTAAGGCTCGGGAGCGTTATAGCTTCGGTGTCTCTGATTGGCGTGGCTTCTTCGGTAGCGCAGGTTAATTAAGATAGAAGGAGAGAGCGGCTAAATGTTGCTTTCTCCTTCGACTCTTTATTTATAAAGGAATTAAATATGGGTACAAATATTAAAGTTGCTCAAAATGTAAGTAGCGACGGTGCTATTATTACTGGCTTCAGATATGTAGACAGTAATTTAACTGTTGGAGCAAACGGTGGTGGACCAGTTCCTCAGACAACTCGTGTTATGGCTATCCATACTTACTCAACTATTGCCGGTGAAGTTGTAATTACTGGTGCAAATCAGATTACTAATAAAACTGCCAAGGGTACGGCTATTCGATATCGTGTTGGTGCTTTAGATTCTAACGATATGTATATTGGAGATATGGGTGTTGGTGTTTATGGTGTACTCAGTGTAGCGACATCAGGTACTGCTGCTATGGCTCCTACGATTACATTATATGTAGGCTGATATGCCTTCTTATTCTTATCTGAAGACTGACATTATTAATACAACTGAGAATGATTCGACTGAGTTTGCGGATCAAATTCCTAAGTTGATTGAAAAAACAGAACTACGTCTTACTAAAGATTTAGACGATGTTGGTTTAGATGAGTATACCGCTATTTCATATGTAGCGACTAATGCCAGTATTGCACTTAATGATCGAGTGCGTATTGTTCGTAATGTAAATTACACCACAAGTGTCAGTGTAACTGGAGTTCCAGCCTCTTCAAAGGTAAACTTGTTACTAAGAACTTATGAGTATGCTACAGACTACTGGCCTATTGCTACATCTACAGGAACTCCCCGTTACTATTCACGGAAAACGAATGGATCAATTTACATCGTACCAACACCTACATCAACTTTGTCAGGTATTGTTCAAACAGCGTCACGGCCTTTAGCTCTTGCTTCGGCAACAGGTACAAGTGTGACGGTTTCAAACTATTACAGTGAGTATTGCTATAATGCTTTGTTCTATGGTTGTATGTTAGAAGCCACTATGTACATGAAAGACTGGGCTACTCTCCCAGTTTGGCAGGGACAGTATGATAACGCAATTACATCACTTCGTAATCAAGCACGTAGAACTAGACAAGACGATATGGAAATCGCTGCTAGTCCTGCTGGCGGACCCGACACAATTATACAAGGAACAAGCTAATGCTACCAACAACAAAGAAAACTAACAGTAAAAAGAAAAATAAAGATAATAAAGGTAAAGGCTTTCGCTTTATGGGAGTTGATTTTGGCAAAGATAGAACTAAGGGTAAAGTAGAAGCTAAAGGCGGTGGTCGTTTAACTGATAAAAATAACTCAGCTATTCTTTTAGACAGTAAAACTAAAACTAAACGTAAAGTAAAAAAAGCTAAAGATGGTGGTCGTTTAACTGATAAAAATAACTCAGCTATTGTTTTAGACAGTAAAACTAAAACTAAACGTAAAGTAAAAAAAGCTAAAAGCGGCGGTAAGGTAAGAAATACTGAAAATGCAACGCCAAGAGACAAGCCTACTCCTCCTATTGGTAAAGGTGCAGTAGCTCGTGGCAATCGTATGTCTAAGATGGAAGCTGGTTCTGCTAAAGCCATGAACAAAAAAATGGGCGGTGGTCAAGTAATGAAGTATAAGAAGGGCGGCATAGTATATAAGAAACATGGCGGTGTTGTAAAAGCTGCTGGTGGTGATAATTTTGTATCTTCTTGTTATGACTGATGGCTACTAGTCGCGCCAGCATTAGACAGCAAGTTACTAAGGGTGGCCGAAAGAAAAAAAAGCCGCCTCTTGGTTCTGGTAAACGATTTAAGAAAACAGTTTCTAATTTAAAAAAACGTGGGGCTAGAAACCCTAAAGCTTTAGCAGCATACATTGGAAGAAAAAAGTACGGTGCTAAGAAAATGGCCGCAATGGCTGCAAAGGGAAGAAGGAGAAAATCATGAAGAAGACTTATTTAAGAGGGCCGCACAGTTTGCTGGCTTATCCTGCTGACCTTGATGCTATTACTGGTAAGCCTACTGGTCAGGGTTTTGGTGCTGCGCGTAAGGGTCCGTCTGTTGTAGGCAAACCTGAAAATGTAGTTGTAGATTACTCTATGGATGAAAAAGTTATTTACACAGAAAAAGCTGGAGAGTAATTATGTTAGTGCTTAGGAGCAAATAAATGGTATTGGAATATGAAAGTAATGAAGACAGAATTGTTCGTGAGAGAGAAGAACGAAAAGCAGCGAGGGCTGCTCAACAAGCTGAACGAATTCGTCTACGTGATGAGAGGAAAATGGCTAGACTCGGGAAAAAGGCAATTAGAAGGGCTGTAAAAAAAGGAACATTAGCTAAAAATCCTGATGCTTACAACAAGTTAAAGCCATCAAAAGACAAAGGTTATTTTCCTTTTCCTAAAGGAGCTAAAAATCCTGATGTTTTAAAAGTAGCAGATAGACCTACAAGTCCAGATGTTTTAAGAGTGGCAGATAAACCTACATATGGTGATGTTTTAAAAGTAGTAGCTAGACCAGCTGAAAATCCTGATGCTTACAACAAGTTAAAGCCATCAAAAGACAAAGGTTATTTTCCTTCTTCTAGAAAAGCTAACCCTACAAGTACGGTTACAGCTAAACCTAAAGCTAACCTTAGACGCCCTACTGTTGGGGGTAATATGATTGGCGGTACTCCTCCGGGCGGTGGTACACTGTCTAAAAAAGATGTTGATGAATATTCAGAAGCTTTTGCATCTCCTGATGCTGATAAAATGTACGCTCTTTCTGAAAAAAATAGACGTAAAGATATGAACATGCTGGAACGTGCCTTTGATTCTATTAAGGTAGCGGGTGATAGAGCTACGGCTGATAGAAAGAAACGTGGACTTAGTGATTATGATATGAATGAAGAATTTTACTCTAAAAAAGGCGGTCGCGTTGGAGCCACTATGAAGAAGACTAGAAAGTCATCTGTTCGTAAACGTGCAGCAAAAAGAGGCTTTGGTGTCGAAACTCGCGGAAACTAATTTTAATAACCTTCCTGAAGAAGTAGGAATAAATTGGGATATAGAACGTCCTATAGAAAAAAATTATAAAAATTGGGACGAGTACTGGATTGAGTTTTGTAACTATATGGTAGAAAAATATAAGAATACTAACGGCAGGAAAAAATAATGGCTTTATCGGACTCTGATAAGAAAAAACTTAAACGCTATAGATTAAGCGGTCTGAACAAACCAAAGCGTACACCAGACCATCCTACTAAAAAAGGCATTGTTGCTGTAAGTAATAATGGTGGTATTAAAATTATTAGGTTTGGCGATCAGAAGATGGGACATAACTATTCTCCTGAAGCTCGTAAATCTTTTAAAGCAAGACATGGTAAGAATATTGCCAAAGGTAAAACAAGTGCAGCTTACTGGGCAAATAAACTTTTCTGGGCTGGACCTAGCGGTTCTAAGAAAAGTCCTCCTAAGTCTCAGAAGCTTGTACGTGGCATAAAAAGAAGAGGTTGATATGAAAAAAGCAGTAGACGCACCTAAAGGTTTTCACTGGATGAAAGCTGGTAAAGGATTTAAACTTATGAAAAATCCTCGTACTGGTTATGCTCCACATAAGGGTGCATCAAAAAAAGCAAGCTTTGAAGTTCAAACTATACATAAGAAATAAAACACACAATGGCAGTAAAAAAGAAAGCCGGTACAGCTACCAAGCGTAACCCTGCTAAGTGGGCTAGGGCAAAGGCCAGAGCTAAAGCTAAAATGGGTGGTAAGCATTCTGCCAGAGCTATGCAGCTTGCTGTTAAGTATTATAAAGAATCTGGTGGAAGTTATAAAGGTAAGAAAAAAACTACTAATAAATTATCAAAGTGGACTAAGCAAAAATGGAAAACAAAGTCAGGGAAACCAAGCAGCAAGACAGGGGAGAGATATCTTCCA
>Ga0209252_1000158_pt1 | contig 57055 bp, 46 predicted proteins | sample SaaInlV_135m_DNA_3_FD_184673 | JGI IMG/M metagenome (GOLD analysis project Ga0209252, IMG submission 184673) | Marine microbial communities from expanding oxygen minimum zones in the Saanich Inlet - Saanich Inlet SI074_LV_100m_DNA (SPAdes) (version 2) | ecosystem: Environmental > Aquatic >... | reverse complement strand
CCCGGGTTTATGCAGAGGACCCTTTGAGGGGGTTCGTACCCTCGACCGGGCGTCTGTTGCGTTTTCGCCCCCCAGTCGAGTCGGCAACTGTGCGGGTAGATGCCGGGGTCAGTGAAGGCAGTGAGGTCAGCATGCACTATGACCCAATGGTTGCTAAGCTGGTTACCTACGGGCCTGATCGCAACAGCGCCACTGCCACCATGTGTCGCGCACTGGATCGATTCCAGGTCAAGGGGATTCAGAGCAATATCCCTTTCCTGGCGGCCCTGGTAATGCACCCCCGCTTCGTTGCAGGAGAGCTGACCACTGGGTTCATCGAAGAGGAGTACCCCGAGGGCTTTGCTGCCACCAGACCGTCAGATCTCATTGTGTGCCGTATCGCCGCACTTGTTGCTGTGATCCATGAGCACTGGCGCACCCGTGAACAGTTTGGTTCTGCCAATCAGCCATCAACCAGTGTGCGCCATGTACGGATCAATGATGCCCAGCATGCGGTTCAGGTATATCGCGATGGACTGAGTTGGTCGGTTAATGTCAATCACGAGCGGGTGAAACTCGAGCTGCCCGAGTCAGTCTTTAGTCCGGTGGTCGACTTCATTGCAGACGGTATTGCCTGTAGCGCTCAGGTGCATCGTCAAGAATTAATCTATGAAGTGTTTCATAGCGGCACCCTGGTGCAGGCCATGGTGCTTGAATCCTACAGCGCGGGACTGTATGAACTGATGCCCCGTAAGATCATTTTGGACCTGTCCCATCTGGTGCTTTCTCCCATGCCAGGCTTGTTGGTATCACTGTCGGTAGAAACGGGCGACGTGGTCAAGGCAGGCCAGGAGCTTGGGGTGATCGAGGCGATGAAAATGGAAAATGTGATTCGCGCACCACGCGATGGCACCGTGGCTGCGGTCCATGTCCGTGACGGTGAGGTCCTTGAGGTCGACCAGGCGATACTTGAGTTTGAGCAGTCGGCATGAGCGAGGATACGGTTTCTAGTCTGGCTGATGCCCTTTGCAGTGGGGACCGCCGGGCTTTGGCACAGGCCATCACTCTGGTGGAATCAACCCGTGACCAGCACCGGGCACAGGCACATGAGTTACTGACACAACTCACGGCGCAGGCCGGGCAAGCACTACGTATTGGCATCACCGGGGTGCCGGGTGCGGGCAAGTCGACATTTATCGAATCTTTGGGTCTGCAAATGATCGGCAAGGGCGAATCAGTCGCTGTACTGACTGTCGATCCAAGTTCGGCTATCAGTGGTGGCTCTATCCTGGGAGACAAAACCCGTATGCCGCAACTTGCCGCGAGTAGCGGTGCTTTTATACGCCCCTCTCCGTCGGCAGGCAGCGAGGGTGGTGTTGGGCGCCACACTCGTGAGGCAATCCATCTGTGTGAGGCGGCTGGTTTCAAGCTTGTGATCGTTGAAACGGTTGGCGTGGGTCAGTCTGAGTTGCGGGTTGCGCAAATGACCGATATTTTCATGCTATTGCTGTCACCAGGCGCCGGAGATGAACTACAGGGAATCAAGCGGGGCATTATGGAGCTTGCGGACATTGTTCTGGTTAACAAGTGTGACGGCGAACTGCTGAGCGCAGCGCAGCGAACGGTTGGCGATTACACAGCGGCGTTGCGGTTGATGCAGTCCCGTACCCCGGGATGGCAGGTGCCGGTGCTGGCGATTTCAGCGCGTACAGGAGAAGGCGTCAGCGCTGTGCCGGATGCCATCGAGCGTTTTTACCAGCATTCAAGGGCGCAGGGCATCTTTGAAGCACGCCGTGCCGATCAAGCCCGCGAGGCGCTAGGACAGGCGCTGCGTGAGGGCCTGCTGGAACGTTTCATCAAAAACCCCATAGCCGCACAGAAAATTGAGGCGGTCCGCACAGAGGTTGCTGCGGGCCGGTTGATACCGGCGGTTGGCGCGCAACAGTTGCTTGACGAGAATAACCCTAAAGCGGGAGCGCAAGAATGATTGGCCGTTTGAACCATGTGGCTATCGTCGTGCCGGATATCGAAGCGGCATCGGCGCTTTACCGCGATACGCTGGGTGCCAATGTCTCGTTGCCCGAGCCATTGCCGGATCACGGGGTGACAACCGTGTTCGTGGATTTAGCCAATACCCGAATTGAACTACTGCATCCGCTGGGCGAGGATTCGCCTATTGCACGGTTTCTTGAGCGTCACCCCTCGGGTGGGGTACACCATCTTTGTTACGAGGTAATCGATATTCTGGCCTCTCGAGACCAGTTAACCGCTCAAGGGGCCCGAGTGCTGGGGGATGGGGTACCTCGCCTTGGCGCACATGGCAAGCCGGTGCTGTTCCTGCACCCGGCAGATTTTTGTGGCACGCTGGTTGAACTGGAACAAGCCTGACCGGCGACCAGGGTTTGCACCGGGTAAGAATTCTTGACCTTGGACCCGCGTTGTCAGTTATTGCCTGGAACGTACCATCCGGCACTGGGGATTGTTTTGCGGGCGCTGTTTTTTCGTCCGCGTATTCCGCCGGGTAAGGCTCGGCATCTCACGTCCCTTGAGCGCGTTATCGGCAGACGCCGTATTGTGGTTCGCACCGAACCGGGCTTTCTTTTCGCATGTGATCAGCAGGATTGGCTACAGCGTAATCTGTTGTGTAATCGAGTCCACGAACCGGAAATCACAGCGTTACTGCGGGAGTCGTTGAACCCTGACGACGTTTTTTTTGATATCGGTGCGAATTCGGGATATTTCAGTTGTCTGGCCTTGTCATGTGAAGTCAAGGGTGTCGTCGCATTTGAGCCCGACCCTAACACCTGTGCGGTGTTGGCGCAGCAGCAACAACTGAATAACTGGTCGCGTGCGAATCTTCGTATTGAATCGCTGGGGTTGTCAGACCGTGTCGGGACGCAGACGTTTATCCGTGCCAGCGATTCTGGTGAGAGTGGTTTTGGGTCTTGGCCATACCGTCAGGTAGTGGGTCAGGTCGAGGTAGGCGTTCAGACTTTGGATTATTTCTGCCAACAAGCCAACATGTTGCCGACAGTCCTTAAGATCGATGTGGAAGGCTGGGAATATCCGGTATTACGCGGCGCTGAGCAGACTTTAGGCGGCGGCAGTGTTCGGCTGGTCGTTTTCGAGTCCGAGTGCGATGCGAAGGGCCAAATTCTAGACCCAAGAATCTCCCAGTTGCTGGGGGATTGCGGCTTTGCTATCCGGCACGTGCCTCGGCCATCGGGCGTAATCAAACCCACCGAAAATTACCAGGCGTACTCTGCTAATTGACTGATAGGCGCGGCAAGACAGGATCAACTGCTTAGAAAATCTTCGAGCGCTGACAGGAAAGCTTCAGGCTGCTCCGCTTGCAGCCAGTGCCCAGCATTCGCGATCGCGTGCATCTGCGATTGGGGGAACAGCGATTTGATGGTTGAGGTATGCGTCGCGTCGATGTAGTCGGAACGACTCCCATATATAAACAGGGTTGGCCCATCGTATGGCGCCACCACTTCAGGAAAACCAGAAAGAGAATCTATTTGTGTATTGATCACGTCGAGATTCAATCGCCAGTGAAGCGTGTTGTTTCGAAGCTCCAGGTTCTGTAATAGAAACTGGCGCAGGGTCCGGTCAGGAATGTCTCCTGCGAGCGCCTGATCGGCCTGCTGGCGGCTAGTTAAGTTGGTGAGGTCAAGCTGTTGCAGAGTTCGAGCCAAGGGTCCGTGCGAGTGCTGGTAGGTGACCGGGGCAATATCTGCGACTACCAAAGCGCGCAGTTTGATTTGAGTGGTCAGTGCCACTGTCATGGCTGTTTTGCCGCCCATGCTGTGTCCCAGAAGAACGGGCCTCTCCAGTGCGTGTTGCTGAATAAACTGCACTACTGCCCGCGCCTGTGCCGGATAGCTCATGTTAGTTACCCAGGGCGATTTGCCATGGTTGGGCAGGTCCGGGGTAAAAACCTGCCAGTGATGTTTCAGGTTATCGGCAATACGCCTCCAGTTGGTTCCCGAACCGAAAAGACCATGCAGGATAACCAGTGCCGGTCCGCTGCCCGTGACGTTAAAACTGAGTGAGGTCTGCACGGTGGAGTTTCAGATGCCGGCCAGTGTCGCCTGGCGTCGCTAGCGCTTGCGTGGCAGATACAGATCGGTGATTGTGCCTTCGAAGGCTTCTGCCGCGAAAGCCGTGGTCTCGGACAGCGTAGGGTGTGGGTGCACAGTAAGGCTGATATCCTGAGCGACACAGTCCATTTCAATGGCAAGGCCGATCTCGGCAATCAGTTCGCCAGCGTTGGACCCGACAATGCCGGCGCCAAGAATTCGCTGTGTCACCGGTTCGAAAAGCAACTTGGTAAAGCCTTCGCTTCGAGACAGCGACAGCGCCCGGCCGCTGGCAGCCCAGGGAAAGACGCCTTTCTCATACTCGATATTCCGGTTTTTTGCCTCAGTCTCGGTAAGTCCCACCCAGGCGATTTCCGGGTCTGTATAGGCAACCGATGGGATGACCCGAGCGTCGAACGCGCTTTTGTGCCCGGCGGCCACCTCGGCCGCTACCTTAGCTTGGTGGGTTGCTTTGTGGGCCAGCATGGGCTGGCCCACAATATCGCCAACGGCAAAAATGTGGGCGACGTTGGTTTGTTGCTGAGCATTCACTGTAATAAAGCCCTGCTCATCAACCGCGACGCCCGCCGCTGGTGCATTGATGTGATGGCCATTCGGTGTGCGCCCCACCGCAACCAAAACAGCGTCATAACGGGTTTCGCTGGGGGTGTTGTCACCCGCAAAACTGACGAGCAAGCCATCGTCCTGTGGTTGTGCACTGATGACTCGGGTATTCAGATAGATGCCATGGCACTGTTTCGCCAGCCGTTTGGCGAGCGGCTTGACCAGGTCAGGATCGGCGCCGGGAATCAGTTGACTGGACATCTCTACAATACTGACCTGGCTGCCCAGTGCTCGAAATACCGTAGCCAGTTCCAGACCGATGATGCCGCCGCCGATAACCAGCAAGTGATCCGGAATATGGTCAAGCGCTAATGCTCCGGTCGAGTCGATGATGCGTGGATCCTCTGGAAGCCCGGGTAATGCAATCGCTTGCGAGCCGGCGGCGATAATCGCCTGAGAAAAACCTACGGTTCGTTCACCCGCAGACCCGCGGATACTTATGTTGTGTGATGAGATGAACTCGCCAATGCCTGTGATGACTTCGACCCGGCGTTTTTTGGCCAAGCCGGCAAGGCCGCCGGTCAACTGGCCAACAACCTGGTCTTTCCACTCGCGCAGTTGCACCACGTTAATGGTCGGCTCCCCAAAATCGATGCCATGGGGACGCATCTCGTGAGCCTCCTCAATAACGCGCGCTGCATGCAGCAATGTCTTGGACGGGATACAACCTACATTCAGACAGACGCCGCCGAGAGTCGGGTAACGCTCAACCAGGGCCACTTTAAGGCCAAGATCGGCGGCGCGAAAGGCTGCGGTGTACCCGCCCGGGCCAGAGCCCAGCACCACAAGATCTACATCAGTATCATCGTTTTTTATGACCGGTGGTGCGCTCTCCAGAGCGGCTGCTTCAGGGGGTGTTGTTGTTTTTGTGGCATCGGTTGGAGGGGGCGAAAGCGTTGTGGATTCGTTGGTCGACGCCACGATGGCAACGGGATCACCTTCAGATATCTGGCCGCCTACCTGAGCCAGGACTTCGATGATTTTGCCAGCAACCGGGCACGGGACATCCATGGTGGCTTTGTCGGTTTCCAGCGTAATCAGCGGCGTTTCGATGTTAACGGTGTCGCCAGGGGCGATGAGTACCTCTATGATATCGACATCACGAAAATCTCCGATATCAGGCACGTTGATGGTGATAGGGGTATCACTCACAGAATAATCTCTTTTCAGACGCCTACAGCAGCAACCGCCGGGCATCTTCCAGTGCAGCACTGAGGAAGGCCATAAAGCGCGCAGCTTGTGCTCCATCGATGACCCGGTGGTCATAGGAAAGATCCAGTGGCAGCATCAACCGCGGTTGGAATTCAGTGCCGTTCCAGACCGGAGTCATCCGCGAGCGAGTAACGCCCAGAATAGCTACCTCCGGCGCATTGACAATGGGTGTGAAGGCGGTGCCGCCGATGCCACCGAGACTGGAAATACTCATGCAGCCACCTTGCATTTCGCCCGGTTTGAGTTTTCCATCACGGGCCCGCGCACTGATTTCAGCGAGCTCTTTCGCAAGCTGCACAATGCCTTTGCTGTCTACGTCTCGAATGACCGGTACGACCAGACCGTTATCGGTATCCACCGCGACACCAATGTGAAAATACTGTTTGAGAATCAGGCTCTCACCGTCCGGTGATAATGAGGCGTTGAAGGTCGGAAAGGCTTTCAGTGCACTGGCCACTGCTCTCATCAAGAAGGACAGGATCGTAATGCGTGTACCGCTGTGCGCCTTGTCCTGTTTCAGGGATTGGCGGAAGGATTCCAGTTCGGTGATATCGACATCATCGTGATGAGTGACATGCGGGATGTTCAGCCAGGCTCTATGCAGATAACGCCCCGAGAGGCGCTGGATTCGTGAAAGCGGTTTGGTATCGATGGTCCCCCAGCGAGAGAAGTCGACCTCGGGCATAGGGGGTATACCGGCACCTTCCATAGGCCTTGAGTCGGAGACGGGTCTGATCAGAGCGGCTTTAACAAACTGGCGAACATCATCCTGGAGGATACGTCCACGCGCACCGGTGCCATTTATCTGGGAAAGGTCAACACCGAGCTCCCGGGCAAAGCGGCGCACAGCTGGGCTCGCATGGGGTAGTTTATTGCCACCCTCGAGAGGTGATGGCAGCGTGCCCGGGGGTGCCATGGGCTGAGTCGGTGACTGGGTGGCCGTTTCGGGCCGCCCTGGAGAGAGGGCGGGTTGTGGGACGGCTTCGATGGTGGGTGTTGCTATAGCTTCTGTTGGCTGAGCTTGGGGTATACCCTCGACAGGTGTTATATCGGCTACATCCATTTCAGCCGGGTCCAGCAATGCCACTAGGCCGCCTTGAGACACTTTGTCACCCACCGCAACCAACACCTCGGTAATACGCCCGGCTGCAGGGGATGGCACATCCATGGTGGCCTTGTCGCTCTCTAGCGTAATGAGTGGATCCTCAGCCTGGACAGACTCCCCCGACACGATCAGCACCTCAATCACATCGACACTCTCGAAATCTCCAATGTCGGGTATCGTAATCTTCAGGGGTTCACTCATTGGCTAACCCCTGTCAGGCTGTCGCCGGGTTAGGTTTTTCGGGATCGACCGGGTAACGGCTGATCGCGTCCAAAATCGTTGAGCGGGGTAAGGCCCCTTCGTCGGCAAGCGCAGTCAAAGCCACAAGTGCGATATGGTAGCGGTTGACCTCAAAGAAACCCCGCAATTGTTCACGGGTACCGCTGCGCCCAAAGCCGTCAGTGCCCAGCACCACGTAGCGTCCCGGAACAAACTCGCGAATCTGATCGGCATAGGTCTGAGTGTAGTCAGTGGCAGCGACGACGGGGCCGCCTGCTTTTGTCAGTTGTTCCGTGACGTAGGCGATCTGTGGCGGTTCGTCTGGGTGCAGGCGATTCCACCGCGTAACGTTTCGACCTTGGCGGGCTAATTCGTTATAACTGGTTACACTCCAGACGTCGGATAGGACACCAAAATCCTGTTCCAGCAACTTCGCTGCAGCGAGTGATTCCCGCAGAATCGCGCCACTGCCGAGAAGTTGCACCCGGGGTGCGGCCTTGCGCCCTCGCTTTGAAGAAAGCAGCGGGTACATGCCCTTGAGAATGCCATCGTTCACATTGTCCGGTAGCGCCGGGTGTGAATAGTTCTCGTTCATCACAGTGATGTAATAAAAAATGTTTTCCTTATCGGTAAACATTCTTCGCAAACCATCTTGGATAATGACCGCGAGCTCAAAATTAAAGGCTGGATCATAGGAGATGCAGTTAGGAATACTTGAGGCAAGCAACAGACTGTGCCCATCCTGGTGTTGCAATCCTTCACCGGCCAGGGTGGTGCGTCCTGCGGTACCGCCGATCAGAAACCCTCGTGCCTGCAGGTCCCCCGCAGCCCAGGCAAGATCACCGACCCGCTGCAAACCGAACATTGAGTAAAAAATGTAAAAAGGGATCATGGCAATCCCGTGGTTAGCATACGCGGTTGCGGCCGCTATCCACGAAGACATAGCACCCATTTCGGTGATGCCTTCTTGCAATACCTGTCCTTGGATATCTTCGCGGTAGTACATTAATTGATCTGCATCTTCGGGGATATATAACTGGCCTTCAGGGGCATAGATACCCAACTGCCGAAACATGCCTTCCATACCGAAAGTCCGTGACTCATCGGGCACTATCGGAACCACGTGAGGCCCGATAACCTTGTCCCGCGTCAGTGCCGTCAGGATGCGTACAAAAGCCATGGTGGTCGATATCTCGCGTTCTCCAGTGCCATCCAGCTGCGATTGGAATATCGAAAGATCTGGTGTGGGATGACTGGGTGCGCTATCAGTGCGTGCTGGAAGGCTGCCGCCGAGCGCCGTGCGGCGGTCTTTGAGGTAGCGCACTTCCGGGCTGTCTTCTCCCGGGTGATAGAACTTGCAAGCCAACACATCGTCATCATTAAGCGGTATGCGGAAACGGTCGCGAAAAGCCAGCAACGACTCATCGGCCATTTTTTTCTGGCTGTGGGTGATGTTCTGCCCTTCGCCGGATTCGCCCATGCCGTAGCCTTTTACAGTCTTTGCCAGGATTACGGTCGGCTGGCCACTATGCGTCATTGCGGCAGCGTAGGCGGCATAGACTTTGTGCGGGTCGTGGCCACCCCGGTTTAAGCGCCAGACATCCTCATCGGTCATGTTGGCCACCATCGCGGCGAGCTCCGGATACTTGCCGAAAAAGTGCTCGCGAACGAAAGCGCCATCTTTGCTTTTGAAGGCCTGGTATTCACCATCAAGGGCCTCTTCCATGCGCTGTTTCAAAAGGCCCTTGGTATCACGCATGAGAAGAGGGTCCCAATAGGAGCCCCAGATCACTTTTATAACGTTCCAGCCGGCACCACGGAACTCCCCTTCGAGTTCCTGGATAATTTTGCCGTTGCCGCGCACTGGGCCATCGAGGCGTTGCAAGTTGCAGTTGATCACAAAGATCAAGTTATCCAGGTCTTCGCGACCGGCCAGGCCCAGCGCGCCCATCGATTCTGGTTCGTCCATCTCGCCGTCGCCCATGAAAGCCCACACCTTGCGATCCGACATCGGGATGAATTCGCGGTGCTGCAGGTATTTCATGAACCTCGCCTGATAAATCGCCTGGATCGGCCCAAGACCCATAGATACCGTCGGGAACTGCCAGAATCCCGGCATCAACCAGGGGTGGGGATAGGACGACAGGCCTTTGCCATCGACCTCTTGGCGAAAATTCTCCAACTGCGTTTCACTAAGGCGTCCCTCGAGAAAAGCTCGAGCATAGATACCGGGCGCCGAGTGCCCTTGCATAAAGACCAGGTCAGCGCCATTTTCAGCATCGGGTCCACGCCAGAAATGGTTGAAACCGACGTCATACAGTGTCGCAGCCGAGGCGTAACTGGCAATATGGCCACCCAGTTCGCTACTGATTTGGTTGGCGCGAACCACCATGGCCAAGGCGTTCCAGCGTATCAGTGAGCGGATTCGCCACTCGATCTCTGCGTCTCCGGGACTGCGGGATTCATGCGCCGCCGGTATGGTGTTGAGGTAAGCGGTGGTGGGTCGATAAGGAATATGTGTGCCTGAGCGCCGTGCCTGGTCGATCAGTGTTTCCAGAAGAAAGTGGGCTCGCTCTTCTCCTTCACGCTCGATTACCGAAGTCAAAGCATCCTGCCACTCGCTCGTCTCCAGTGGGTCAATGTCAGTGTGAGGCGTTGAGTGGGCCATGAATCAATCCCTTTGTTAGATGATCTGGCAGTGGGGCCAAATCGTTGGTTTGGTCCTCTGATCTAAGGCGTCAATACAATAGTTACCCATGGCGTGAAAACAATACCACAGCACTAATTTTTGGACCGGTTTTTGTGGTCTGATGGTCAGGCCAAGGATCTTAAACCGGAAGCTGAATCGTCTAAGCCTTCGTGGCGGTGACCAAAGCGCAAGCTTAATCGACGGAGGTTTTATTAAATAATGGTTGGAGAAACTGGCCGGTATAGGATTTTTTGATCAGGGCAACCTGTTCGGGCGAACCGGCGGCTACCAGTTGACCGCCCCGTTGGCCACCCTCTGGGCCAAGATCAATAATCCAGTCGGCGGTCTTGATGACATCAAGGTTGTGTTCGATGACCACCACGGTGTTCCCGTGGTCACGTAGGCGGTGCAGTACTGTCAGTAACTGGCGGATATCATGAAAATGCAGCCCGGTAGTGGGCTCATCAAGGATGTACAGGGTGCGCCCGGTGTCACGCTTGGATAATTCGCGCGCCAGTTTTATCCGTTGTGCCTCACCTCCGGACAACGTGGTTGCGCTTTGCCCTAGGCCGATATACCCCAGGCCGACATCGAGCAAGGTGTCCAGTTTGCGCTTGATGACTGGGATCGCGGCAAAGAACTCTACAGCCTCGACTACTGTCATCCCAAGTACCTGGTCGATGCTGCGGTCCTTGTAGCGGATGTCCAGGGTCTCGCGGTTGTAGCGTTTGCCTTGACAGGTATCGCAAGGGACGTAGATATCAGGCAGGAAATGCATTTCAACCTTGATCAGGCCATCACCTTGACAGGCTTCGCAGCGGCCACCGCGTACATTAAAGGAGAAGCGCCCAACCTTGTAGCCTCGCGCCCGTGATTCAGGTGTTCCGGCAAAGAGCTCCCGAATCGGTGTGAAAAGACCCGTGTAGGTCGCTGGATTCGAACGGGGGGTGCGACCAATTGGGCTTTGGTCAATATCAATCACTTTGTCAAAGTGATCCAGCCCTTCAATGCTGGCGTGGGCCGCTGCCTGGTGGCGACCTGCGTGTAAGTGCCGGGCCATGGCAGGGTAAAGCGTATTATTAATCAGTGTCGATTTTCCTGAACCCGATACGCCAGTGACGCAGGTAAAAAGTCCGACGGGAATAGACACGGTAAGGTTGTCGAGGTTGTTGCCGCTGGCCTCGCGAATCTGCAGGTTCCTTTTTGCGTCAGGGCGCACGCGCTTGGCAGGAATTGCTATGGCTTTGCTGCCTGATAGATATTGCCCGGTGACTGATTCGGGGCATCGGAGAATTTCATCGACAGAACCTTGAGCCACAATGTGGCCGCCGTGAACGCCAGCGCCTGGCCCAATATCAACGATATGGTCGGCGCTACGAATGGCTTCCTCATCGTGCTCAACCATGATCACCGTATTACCCAGATCGCGTAGATGAAACAAAGTTTCGATCAAGCGCTGATTGTCGCGCTGATGTAGCCCAATTGATGGTTCATCCAGGACATACATCACCCCAACCAGACCAGATCCGATCTGGGATGCGAGGCGGATGCGTTGTGCTTCGCCCCCGGAAAGGGTTTCGGCCGTTCGATCCAAGGTGAGGTACTCCAGGCCAACATTAACCAGGAATCGAAGGCGTTCGCCAACCTCACGCACAATGCGCGTCGCGATCTCTCCTTGCTGTCCGGGTAATGAAAGCGATTCAAAAAAGGCCAATGATCTTTCGATCGGCATGGCGGTCACATGGTGAATCGGTTGCTTCCCAATAAAAACATTACGTGCTTGGGTGCGAAGTCTGCTGCCGGAGCAACTGTCGCAGGCCTGGGTATTGCGATAGCGTGCGAGCTCTTCACGAATGGTATTGGATTCCGAATCCCGGTATCTACGCTCCATATTGGGGATGACCCCCTCGAAAGTATGATTCCGTTTGCGCGGGCGCCGGCCATGGGAGCGCAGGTAAGCAAACGGAATCTTTTCCTTGCCGCTGCCGTAAAGAATGACCTCGCGGGTTTTCTTGGGCAGCTGATTTAATGGCTTGTCGATATCAAAGTCGTAATGTTCCGCCAGACAACTCAGCATCTGGAAGTAGAAGGCATTGCGTCGGTCCCAACCGGCGATAGCACCTGCCGCGAGGCTGAGGCTGTCGTCATGAATGACGCGATCTGGATCGAAAAACTGACGCGCGCCAAGGCCGTCACAATCCGGGCAGGCGCCAGCCGGGTTATTGAACGAGAAAAGGCGCGGTTCCAGTTCAGTCAGGTTGTAGCCGCAGTGCGGGCAGGCATAGCGTGCCGAAAACAGCAGGTCGGCGCCTCGGTCGTGCCCTTCGTCTGGCAGCACTTCAATCAGGGCGAGACCATCGGCCACGGCGAGTGCTGTCTCGAAGGATTCAGCCAACCGCTGGGCATCGCTGGACTGAACGACGATCCGATCGACTACAACCTCGATGCTGTGTTTGCGTTTGCGATCGAGATCTGGAGGTGTATCCAACTCACAAACAGCGCCATCGATACGGGCGCGGATGAATCCCTGCGCAAGCAGGGCGCGTAACAATTGTTGGTATTCCCCTTTGCGATCCTGCACCACAGGTGCCAGCAGCAGGATGCGGGTACCCTCAGGCAAGCCTAACACTCGATCAACCATTTCGCTTACAGTGCTGGCAGCGAGTGTTACCCCGTGGTCTGGGCAACGCGGCTCTCCAACCCGAGCGTACAACAGCCTGAGGTAATCGTAGATTTCAGTAACTGTGCCCACGGTAGAGCGGGGGTTATGAGAGGCCGCTTTTTGCTCAATACTGATCGCCGGTGACAGCCCTTCGATCAGATCCACATCGGGTTTTTCCATCAGCGACAGGAATTGACGGGCATAGGTTGATAGTGACTCGACATAGCGGCGTTGCCCTTCGGCATAAATCGTATCGAAAGCGAGTGAAGATTTACCCGAGCCCGACAGCCCGGTAATGACGATCAATCGGTCGCGCGGCAGGTCTAGGTCGACACTTTGCAGGTTGTGCGTTCGAGCGCCGCGGATCTTGATGGTACGCATAGGTAGGTCGCGAAAAAGCAAACTGTTAATATTACGTGTCTTGAGCGCCTGTATTCAAAGTCTTTGTTCTTTATTTTCGTTAGACAGGTGTATTGTCGGTTTTAGTTCACGGCTGGGGTTTTGCTCGATTGTGCGGGCAGACCTCCCTAATTGCCTTTGTAAATAGACCACTTTTGGAGTCAGACCTGAATCGTGACCCTATGAATGGATCGGAACGCCGCGCGGTAACGGCTCTTGCCGCGGTGTTTGGCCTGCGTATGTTCGGGTTATTCCTGGTGCTGCCCGTCATGGCTTTATATGCGAGCGCTCTGGATGGGGCAACACCGCTGATGGTTGGCATGGCATTGGGCGCTTACGGCCTGACCCAGGCTTTGCTGCAGATACCGTTCGGCATGCTCTCTGACCGCTTTGGCCGAAAACCACTGATCGTGATAGGACTGGCAATCTTTGCTCTGGGCAGCGTGGTGGCCGCGATGGCTGATACCATTACCGGGGTAGTGCTCGGTCGGGCGTTGCAGGGCAGTGGGGCGATTGCTGCCGTGGTACTGGCCCTTCTGGCAGATCTCACCCGTGAGCAGCAGCGGACCAAGGCTATGGCGCTGGTTGGGATGAGTATTGGCGCCTCTTTTCTAGTCGCTCTGATGGCCGGTCCGGTAGTGGACCGGTGGGTAGGCGTCAGCGGTTTGTTCTGGCTGACTATGGTGCTTGCTATCGCAGCAGCAGCAGTGGTTATCTGGGTGGTCCCAACACCGCAGCGCATGGTTCGTGATCCAGGTGTGCGGCCGAGCCGTGAACGTTTGCGCGAGGCCTTCTTCGATCCCCAGTTATTGCGCATGGATATTGGTATTTTTATTTTGCATATGGTATTGACCGCATTGTTTGTGGCGATTCCTTTCGAACTGATCAGTATTTTGGGTCTGGCACGTGATGCCCACTGGCAGGTGTACGTTCCGGTGCTCGTCGCCTCGGTGGTTGTGATGGCGCCTTTACTGATTCTTGGAATGCGCCGGGGTTGGACTTTTCTGGTTTTTCGGCTGGCAATTGCGATCCTGTTGGCTGCGCAAGTACTCCTGTTTGGCTGGTCTGCTGAAACGGTACCGTTGGTGGTAGGCCTGGGACTATTTTTTGTCGGATTCAATCTTCTAGAAGCAATGCTGCCGTCGATGATGAGCCGTTTGGCCCCCGGGTATGCCAAAGGAACCGCAATGGGCATCTACAATACCTTCGAATTTTCCGGGGTTTTTGTCGGCGGCGCACTGGGCGGCCTGTCGTATGGGGCGTGGGGAGCAGGTGGTGTGTTTGGTTTGTGCGCTGCGGCCACCGCACTGTGGCTGGCGATTGCCTGGGTCGGTCGAACACCGCCATTGCGCAACAGCATTACGCTACAACTTGAAGAGGAGCCAGGGCTTGATCTACAGGAACTTGAGCGTCGCTTGCGGGTGATCACCGGTGTGCATGATGTGACCGTGCTGCCCGCGGACCGGGTCGCTTATATTAAGGTCGACGACGAGCATTTTGAATCAAGCCAGGTTTATGCGCTCAGAGGTGTTCTGTCGGCCTCGTAATCAATGTCGTTCTCCAAAGGGCTGATCGTTTTAGCCGGTCAGGATTGGAACTGCGTTGCGATACGCTCAAAAGTTTCGATCGATTCCATATCCACAGATTCACTAAGCGGGTCGGGCTGGGAAGACAGCTTGACAATGGTGATGTTGCGCCTGGGGTCGATATACAGCCACTGGCCGTGAATGCCGATAGCGCATATCGCTTGGGCCTGTCCTCCAGTCAGGTACCACTGGTTACGATAGTTGCCTTGGGGGAATAAAGGAGCAAACTCGCCGTTTTGCCATGCCTGTTGATTACCACCGGTTAAGGTATCGTCAATCCATCGATCTGGAATAACTCCGTTACCCTTACCTGAAGCGGCGACACTAATTGCCTGGCCGAGCCTGGCAAGGTCGTGGGGATGCACACACACGCCCCCGGCCGAGCGCGCAGTGCCCACGCAATCCACGGTGACATACCCGTCGTGCTCGCAGCCTAGCGGTTGCCATAGATATTTCGAGAGTAGGTCCGCATAGCGTTTTCCAGTTGCCCGCTCCAAAATGATTCCCAGCAGATCGGAGTTTGGAGAAAGGTAGCGAAAAGTCTCTCCATGAGGCTTGTCGTCTGCCGTCAATGTCATCAGGAATTCCGCCAGCCCCTCGGTAGGCGTTACTCCGGCCTGTGGCGGGTTCCATCCTGTTGCCATACGGTAGCGGGCAAACTGCCCAGTTTGGTCGAGGTAGTTTTCGTCAAAGGCAATTGCCGCCTGCATGTCCAGTAACTGTTGAACTGTGCACTCGCCGTAGCCACAAGCAGCGGCTTTTGGAAGGTAGTCCATTACTCTGGCCGCTGGATCAAATATACCGTTGGCGTTGAGAATGCCAACCAGGGCGCCGGTTACGGATTTACTGATTGAAAACAGAATATGAGGTTCGACGCCTTCATAGTGAGGCGCATACCACTCAAGCACAATCTCGCCTTCTTTGAGAACCACAAAGGCATCGGTATCGCTGCGTGCTAGCCAGGCCTCCAGCGAGGAGCTGGTGATTTCACCAGGAAAGTCCTCCGGCCTAGCAAGGTTACGGTGCAGTGGCGTCGTTTGCCTGGATTTTCTGATCGGTGCTGTACCGATAAACTCACTGACGCGATGAAAAGCAAAACGGTTATGCGGCGCATGACGCCAGTTGGCCAGCGTAATACCGGTCCGCGACGACGGCGAGTTTGCCTTGGTCATGAACCGGCAAGACCAGGACGATGACCAGCATCTGAAAACCACTTTGGGGCAGCTGACTCATAAGCCATGCCGGCCTGGAAAACATCCTTGTCAGTGTAGGTTCGACCCACAATCTGAATACTGGTTGGAACACCATTACTGGCGTGTCCTGTGGGTACCGTCAGTACCGGACATCGGCTTAAGGAATTAAACGGCGTTGTCATTACCCAGCCTAGCGCAGGGTTCACACTCTTGCCGTTAATACTGATCGTGTCCCGTGAGTGGTCAAAGTCGGCCGGCACTGCGGGAAGTGCGTTGGTGGGGCAGACGAGCACTCGGTACCTCTCAAGTAGCGGACCCACTGTGGCATACATCTCGTTAACCACCTCCAGTGTGTGGAGAAATTCCGCCGCCGTTGATTTCTGCGCTTCTTCGGCCCACTGACGTACATAGTTTGTCATCTTGTCGGCATGGTCTTTGAGGTAAGTCGCCATGTAAGCACCGAAAATATGGGAAAGGTATGCAAGTCCTGCATCGAGCACCCGGTGATCCCACCCGATATCAACTTCTTCCACCGTTGCCCCGAGATCCCGGAAAACATCGAGGGCATTCAGTGTGTTCTTTTGTACATCAGGATCAACCTCAAAGAAGCCAAGGTCCATTGAAAAGGCAATCTTCCAGTCTTTGATCGGCGGGTACTGCGCAGGCAGGCGCAGTTTGGGCCGAAGGCTCGCCACGTCCTTGGGGTGGGGGCCGCACATGACATTCTGAAGCGCGATGGCATCACTGACGTTTCGCGCCAGAGGCCCGGTATGGCAGTAAAAATCCAGGTTAAACGGCGGGTCATCCGAGTTGCGGCCGTATGGCGGTTTGTACCCAACCAGTCCACAGGTTCCTGCCGGGATGCGGATGGAACCGCCGATATCAGAGCCGGTGGCGATTGCGCTGGTGCCGGATGCCAACGAGGCGGCTGAGCCACCAGACGACCCTCCGGGCGTGAACTCAGGATTCCAGGGGTTTCGGGTGACCCCCCATAACCGGGAGTTTGTATATCCTGCGGATGAAAATTCTGGTGTTGCGGTTCGGGCATGGACGATGCCCCCGGCGCGAAGTATCCGCTCATTACCGACCGAGGTGTTGTCGGCCACAAAGTCTTTCATGATAAGTGAGCCGCTCGATGTGGGCTTACCCTTGATGAAATTCTCGTCCTTAATGCCGATCGGCAGTCCCTCAAGCGCCCGGGTGCGCTGGCCAGAGGCGTATTTCGCTTCGGCCTTTTTTGCATTTGCCATCGCTTCGTCAAAGTGACGGTAGGTAAATGCGTTGATGACGGGCTCTACCTGATCGGCTCGGTGGATCAGCGCTTCCAGCAGTTCAACAGGGGACAGGGTTTTGGCCTTGAACCGGGCAATCGCTTCGGTGGCAGGCAGGTAACAAAGTTCAAGATCGCTCATGCTAGTGATCCGTGAGGAAATGGGTGATGGCATCGAATGCCCGAAGATCATCAGTTTTGCGCTCGCTGGAAACAAACTCGGGCCAGCTCGCAAGACGGGTGATAGCTAGACTGTTGTCCATATCGGCATAGATGATCTGTCCGAAAACGCCTCTTGCCATCAGAATTCGACGGTCGATGTCCCTGATCCAGAACTGGTTTCGATAAGCCCCATTGTCCAGATCCATATTGTTTTTATCGCTAAAAAGCGATGGATTCGCGTCGAAGGTATCCAGCAGCCATTCCTGCGGCACGATCTGCCGGCCGTTTCCGACACCCCCGTTGCAGAGCATCTGGCCGAAACGAGCATAGTCGCATAGCGTGGCATTGAAACCCCCATCCGCCAGCGGGTAGCCTGCTGCATCCACCGTAAAGCAGGCACTTTCCTGTACCCCCAGCGGTTGCCAGAGTTCTCGGCTGATGAGTTCTGCAAGTGGGGTCTGTGTCACTCGCTCCATGCAGTGGGCCAACACATCGGTCTCAATCGAGCGGTACTCAAAGGCTGCACCATGTTCACGAACGGTTTCCTTGAGGCTCAGGATCTGGTCCCACATGCACTGAAAGTAGGGAATCTCGGGTTTTGGGGACCGCCAGCCGGAGGCGACATCGGTTGCCGCGATGTCCGAGTCTAGTGCCTCATAGTCCTCGACATAACGTACGCCCGAGGTCATATCCAGCGCATGACGCAGTCTGGCGTCTTTCCATCCGGTCTTTTCCAACTCCGGAAGGTAAGTGCTGATGCGTTCTTCAGGATCAAGCAGACCTCGCGCAACCAAGATCCCTGCGACTGCCGATGTTACCGACTTGGCCATCGACTGGGACAGGTGCAGCGTGCGCTCGGTCATCTCGTTAAAGTAGCGCTCATAGAGAATCTCGCCATGATGCATAACCAGAATGCCGTCGGCATAGTTCTGCAAGAGCCAGTCGATTACGCTGGTGGACTCGCCCGAGTGGCTGGTGAAGGTTACAGAATCAAGATCGGTCGGATTTTGCTGAAACTGCCAGACGGAGCCGTTGCCCCGCCAGACTTCAACAGTTGGCAGAATCTCGCGGATGTGCTGAAAAGACCAGCGATTCCAGGGAGCGCGATCCCATGCGTCCCGGGGGACTCGTGTGTCAGGGGTAACGGGAAAACCCCGCATGGTTTTCATAATTAAGGAAAAGAATCACCCAGGCCGGCCTGGTCGGCCTGGGTGGGGTGGCTACTTCAGAAGTTCGGTCCAGATTGCTGCATAGATCTTTTGGACTTCCGGTGAGCAAGTGGGATAGAACTTCCCAGCTCCGATGAACTCTTGCGGAACAACAACCTCAGGGGCTGTTGCCATATCTTCAGGCATGTACTTCTCTGATCCGACAATGCTGTTGGCATATCGGGCGAACGCAGACATCAGCCCTGCATTCTCCGGTGTCATGATGAAGTTCATGAAGGTTTTAGCTTCCTCGACATTCCTAGCATCCTTTAAAAGTACAACCGCATCTGCCCAAAGTGAGTAACCTTCCTTCGGGTAACCGTACCGGACATCAGGATTCTTAAGTCGTGCACGGAAGGCGGCGCCGTTCCAGTAGAGAGAGGCGGCAAGATCACGTCCTGCGAACTTCTCAATGACGCCATAGTCCATTGATTTCCACTTGGGTTTAGCTTCAACCAATTTGTCACGAGCTTTTTTCAGCAACTCTTTGTCTCCTGAGCACGCTTCTCCTCCAAGATAGAGAAGGGCTGAGCTGATGACGTCGTTCATTTCAGGCGCAACATTGATTTTGCCAATCAATTCTTCAGGCGGATCCAGAATGATTCCGAAAGTGTTGATGTCGCCGTCATAAACAGAAGTATCTACCATAACGCCGACGCTTCCCCACTGCCATGGTGCACTGTATTGGCGACCCGGGTCCCAGTCAGGATTACGCCATTCTTCTGCAACGTTCTTAAAGTTCGACATCTGATCCACTCGCGGGTTTGCGATTAATCCTTCAGAGATCCAAATAGGCAGATGACTGTGGGAAGGCACGGCAAGGTCAAATCCATGACCCCCGGCACGCACTTTAGCGAGCGCTGTTTCATTGGAGTCGTAGTCTGTGATGGTGACCTTGATGCCAGTTTCTTTTTCAAACTTCTCGATGAGTTCTGGGCTTGTGTAGTTACCCCAGTTGTAGAGATTTAATTCCCCTGCCGCGATTGCTATGCCGCTGAAGACCAACATCAGGCTTGAGAGAACCGCTTTGAACATTAACTTCATTTTCTCCTCCTTAGGTTTGTAGTGATTGTCGAAATATACGTTGTTTTCAGTTTCAGGCTTTCTTGCGACTTAAGAAAAAGATGATCGTGACCATTACGACAGAAACACCCAGCAGTACAGTGGAAATTGCATTTATCTCCGGAGTGATTGTACGCCGTAACTGGCCAAGCATGTAAGTTGGCAGGGTATCCTGGCCGGCCGATTTGACAAATTCGGTAATCACCACGTCGTCCAGTGAAATCACAAAAGCCAGCATGGCACCTGCAAGAATACCCGGAAGTAATAGAGGCAGGGTAACCCTTGTAAATGAGCGCCACGGCGTTGCGTAAAGATCAGCCGCAGCAGTTTCCAGAACACGGTCCATACCCTCAAGACGAGCGCGGATAGGTAGATAAGCGAATGGTATACAGAATGCGGTGTGCGCGCTGATGAGGTAAGCGTAGCCATGGTATCCGGTTGACTCCTTGATAAGTGCAAAAAAGATCAACAGCGCGACTGCGGTCACAATCTCGGGCACCATCAGTGGCTGATTGACCATCGCATAAATTGAAGTCTGACCCCGGTAGGGTCGTGTGCGCGTTGTGCCAAGCGCGACCATCGTTGCCAGCGAAGTCGCAACTACCGACGCTATCACGGCTACGACAACGGACCGGATCGCAGCACTTTGGACGAGGTCGTTTTCCCACGCGGCGACGTACCAGCGCAGTGACAAACCTTCCCATAGAGCAATGTTGTCACCGGCGTTGAATGAATAGACGACCAGTGGGGCAAGGGGCATGTAGAGGGCAAAAAAGCAGGTGAGGGCGAGCAGACTGAACCCCGGCATTCGCTCGATGGAGAACGGGCGTGAACTAGTGGCCATGGGCTCCACCTTCTTTCTGCGCTGATCTGACATAGAAAATGAGTGCCACCATGACGATGACCAGCAGGGACAGTGAAAGTGCCGCGCCCAATGGCCAGTTGCGACCTTGACCAAACTGCAGTTCGATCAGGTTGCCGATCATCAGATGTTTGCCTCCGCCAAGGACACGTGGTGTCACATAGGCGCCCAGTGACGGGACAAAGACGAGGATCGATCCCGCAATCACGCCTGGCTTAACCAGAGGCACAATGACGCGAACCAGAACCCGCCAGCGTGTCGCGTACAGATCATAAGCTGCTTCGACCAGCTGGAAATCAAAGCGCTCCATCGAGGCATAAATCGGCAGGATCATGAGCGGGATATACACGTATGTCATGCCGAGCAGGATCGCGATGTCGGTGTAAAGCATGTCGAGTGGTTGATCGATCACTCCAAGTGCAATGAGAACATTGTTCACAAGACCCTGGTTACGGATGATTTCAAGAATCGCGAAGGTACGGATCAGTAGGTTTGTCCAGAACGGAATCGTCACCAGAAAGAGCCAGAGATTGCGTGTCTCCGGTGATCGGGTCGCAATAAAGTAGGCGGTGGGAAAGCCCAGCACAAAAGCCACCAGAGTCGTCAGGAACGACAGCTTGACCGAGCGCCAGAAGATCGAGAGGTGGGCGTCTGCGATAGATACAGTCTCATCAAAGATATCCCGGTAAAAGGCGACCTGGAACCACGCCTCAGTAGAGAACTGCCATTTGATTCCTCCGTAGTCGCCTGGCGTCAGAAAGGAAAAGACCAGCATGATGAGTAAAGGCCCAGACGCAGCACAGAAAAGAACGATCAGTGCCGGTGTGGAAAGCAGCAGATTCCGACGGACCTCTAGCTGGTACGCATGCGCTTCGAGGCTCTCGAAAGACTCGGTACTGCTGTCCTGCTCGGCGCTCATAGCTCAGTCCTGGAGAATCTGTATCGTCCTTGGGTCAACAGCGATACCGACCCTAGAGCCCAGCGGAATACGTGCTCTTTCACCATTGGCATTCTGTACCCGGACAACGAAGGGGGAGGTCATCCCAATGTCGACACGGTACTGGGTATCGGTGCCGATATAGATTTCATCGGTCAGAGAACCCTGAATCGATATGGCATCGGCGTCAGTGACGATGCGTGCTTGTTCCGGCCGTATGGCAAGCGTGACCTCGCTGCCCTGAGGCAGGCCCGGCGGCGCAGGGATTGTTATCTCGATACCGCTCGGTAGTCGTATCCGGACCTCACTCTCATCGTGTTCGATAACTTCAGCCGGCATGAAGTTGGTGTCTCCAATGAAGTCGGCGACGAACCGATCGTTGGGCCGGTTATAGATCTCATGTGGTGCGCCGACCTGCAGAATCCTGCCTTCGTTCATGACGGCGACCCGATCAGACATGGTCAGCGCCTCTTCTTGATCGTGAGTGACGAAGATGAAGGTGATACCTGTTTCATGTTGTAGTCGTTTGAGTTCAACCTGCATCTCCTTTCGGAGTTTCAGGTCGAGCGCGGAAAGTGGCTCGTCTAACAGTAGGACTTTAGGACGTGGCGCGAGCGCACGTGCCAGCGCCACCCGCTGCTGCTGTCCACCGGATATCTGATCTATCCGCCGGTTCTTGAGGTTCTCCATCTTGACCAGGACCAGCATTGCGCCAACGGTATTTGCCACTTCGTCTTTAGATTGACCCTGCATCTCCAGACCAAAGCCGATGTTCTGCGCAACCGTCATATGCGGGAAAAGTGCATAGTTCTGAAAAACGGTGTTAACCGGTCTTTGAAACGGTGGTAAGGCACTGATGTCCTTACCTTCGAGCAAGATTGCACCATCGGTTGGGTGCTCGAACCCCGCAATCAATCGCAGCAGGGTAGTTTTGCCGCAGCCTGACGGCCCAAGCAGGGTGAAGAATTCGTTCTGGGCTATCGAGACAGAAACATGATCCAGAGCCCTAACTTCCTGATCTGTCGATGCTCCGAAGATTTTCGAGACACCACGGGCCTCAACAGCGACATCGTCGCTCATGTATGTCTCCTTTCTTAAACTGATATTAGTCGACGGCAGTGAATTAGCTCGGCATTCATTTTTTTCTTTCCGCGCTGGGGCCTATACTGGCGGATTCTATTTGTGACTGTCAATTGAACTCAAAAAAGCTGTTGCTGGATGGATTTGATCGATAGGAGCTGCAACTTTGCTGGCGGTGTATTTGATGTGTGTTCACGCCTGTAGTGGATGTTCTGCCAATAATAGTTGTGCAAAAAGTCAAGGGTAATTTGCACACCAACAGGCGGTAGAAACAGCGGTATACTCGTCTGATCGAGTGGCGGGAGCAGGATCGGGCAACAATTTTTTGTACTGTGGCCGGATTCATGCCCCGACAGATTTGTCGCAGCATATAAAGAGGTGTGAAAAATGGCAGGGGTTAACAAAGCGATTATTGTTGGGAATCTGGGGCGGGATCCTGAGATTCGCTATTCAGCAAATGGCAATGCGTTTGCCAGTATTTCTATCGCGACCTCCGAAAGGTGGAAGGACAAGAACACTGGTGAGCAGCAGGAAAAAACAGAGTGGCATCGGGTCAAGCTTTTTGGCAGGCTGGCAGAGCTTGCAGGCGAGTATTTAAAGAAAGGGTCGCAGGTTTATATAGAGGGCAGGCTTCAGACAACTAAATATCAGGATAAAGAAGGTGTTGATCGATGGTCAACCGATATTGTTGCGAGGGATATGACCTTCCTGGGAGGCCGCAGTGGCGGCGATTCGCAGGGCGGCTCACCACCCGATTACAGTCAGGCTGAGGCAGCGCCGGCGAGTCGAGGTGGGGGTGGAGGCCAAGATGGTGATTTTGACGATGATATCCCATTCTAGGAAGGTGTCGTATCGGGCGGGCCTGCCCGGCTAATCAGCAAAGATCGAGGTCTGTGGGCCTTGGCTAAGCTCTTTAGCCAAGGCCGGACCGTTAAGATTGCCCATCAGACTGCCAGGTCCTTGTAGGTTACTTCACTGGCTAGCATATAGCCGGCACCGCGCACCGTCTTAAGCAGTTGTTTGCCATCAGTTACGCCATTTGATAGTCGGCGCCGCAGATGACCGATACGCACATCTATGGTTCGGTCGAAAGGCATTGCGGGCCGACAAATGGTCTGCGTGAACAAAATGGTCACTCAGCAGCACAACAATAGCTCCGGCGTCCGGCAGTCGATCAACAAACTCTTCCAAAGCTTGCCGCGTTTTTAGGTGATCCATGTCGCGACCGGAAACAACGGTAAAACCTATGTTTCTAAGCTTGGTCTCAGAATTTAGCGCCGTCTCGGCCTCGTACATCCATCCCGCGTGACGGTAAGATTTGTTCCCGATTACCAGTGACAAATCCTGAGCGAAAAGCGGAAGCGAAATCAGGAATAAAAGAGCAGGTGCTGCGAATAGGCTTTTGAAAAATTGCGGCATGAACACCCCCTCGCTATTCATAGCTCCTTTGATCTTCGATGACTTTGCCATCGTTAGGCAAAGAGCCTGGCTTCATGACTATCACAGTGCCACGCATTTTCAGAGTTTCAAGTACGCTTGCCTCAATATCCTGTGAACCTTGCTTCTCACTTTCAACCTGAACAGTCATGATATCGCTCTCGTTTTCACGGCTGACGATCACACGTGCCTTGGTTATTGAGTCGTTTTTAGCAACCAAAGCTGCGACCTGCTCGGGCCGAACGAACATACCCTTAATTTTAGTTGTCTGGTCCGCGCGGCCCATCCAGCCCTTTATCCGCATATTCGTTCGTCCGCAGGGACTTTGCCCGGGTAGAACCGCCGACATATCGCCGGTTGCAAATCTGATAAGGGGGTAATCCGTGTTGAGTGTTGTCACTAGTACTTCGCCAACGTCGCCCTCAGCGACTGGGTTTCCAGTGCCCGGCGTCACAATCTCAATAACAACGCCTTCGTCAACGATCATGCCCTCCATTGCAGAGGACTCGTAGGCAATATTGCCAACATCTGCCGTAGCATAACACTGAAGACACCTAATACCCCGATCAGCATATTCCTGACGCAGCGACGGAAATAACGCGCCTCCGCCGACGCCTGCCTTAGTGATCCCTGAAAGGTCAACACCCATCTCATCGGCGCGGTCCAGGATTGTTTTTAGATAATCCGGTGTGCCGGCATAGGCTGTAACACTTAATGCACGCGCTGCTCGCACCTGCAATTCGGTTTGCCCTGTACCCGCCGGAAATACTGTTGCCCCTATGGCATGCGCCCCGCTTTCGAAAATCATGCCAGCAGGCGTCATGTGATATGAAAAGCAGTTCTGAACAATGTCGTTTTCGGTTACGCCACACGCGTTCAAGAACCGTGCCATTCGCCACCAGTCGTCAGATATTTCTCCAGGCTCATAGATTGGACCCGGAGACTGAAACACGTGTCGAAATTTGTTAGCAGGCTTTGTTGTAAAACCTCCAAATGGCGGGTTTTTTGATTGGGCCTGGCCAATGTCAGATTTGCGCAAAACTGGCAATTTGGCCAAATCGGCTGCGGACAAAATACCGCGTGGGGAAACACCTTTTAAATGATCTGAAAAACCTGTGGCACGTGCCTGAGCTAAAGCGATTTGCTGGGGTAACGCCATCGCAATGTCCTGATCCCGCTGATCAGAAGATCGTCCTTCCAGATCGTTTAGAAAATCCGACATTCAGTTCGTTCCCAAATCAATTCCGAGCTTTCGCAACTGCGTTTTCCTTGCATTTTTCCGGCCCATTAACGGCCCATAAATTATGTCCTAATTTAGCCAGCGCTTGCGGCGCCGATACGACCGTGTGTCACGAAATGACTTCCGACCTTCATCCGAGATGCCAAGATAAAATTCCTTAACGTCAGGATTTTGGGCCAACTCCTCCGCCGGTCCATCCATAACCACGCGTCCGCTCTCCAAAATATAGCCGTGGTGGGCATAACGCAGTGCCACGCTGGTATTTTGCTCGGCTAACAGGAAGGACACTTTTTCTTTTTCGTTGAGGTCCTTGATGATATCAAAAATCTCTTCAACAAGCTGTGGCGCCAGGCCCATAGACGGCTCATCTAGTAAAATCGTCTCTGGGCGGCTCATCAGCGCGCGACCAACGGCACACATCTGCTGTTCGCCACCGGAGATATACCCGGCAAGACTTTTCCGCCTTTCTTTGAGGCGAGGAAAATATGAATAAACCAGATCGATGTCGCTGTTGATAGCACCGCTTCCATCCTTTCGGGTGAATGCACCTGTCAGCAAGTTTTCGTCAATGGTCAGGTGCTCAAAACAATGCCGACCTTCCATCACCTGGACTACACCCTTTTTGACAAGTGCGGCCGGGTTGAGATCAGCAATTGGTTCTCCTCGATACGAAATTACACCTTTGGTAACTTCGCCTCTTTCGGAGTGAAGAAGATTTGAAATGGCCTTTAAAGTAGTTGTTTTCCCAGCGCCGTTGCCGCCCAGAATGGCTGTAATTCCGCCTTCTTGAAGGGAGAGACTGACGCCCTTTAGGGCCAGAATGACGTGATTATAAAGGACTTCAATATTATTCACTTCAAGCAGGCAGTCTTGGCTTGTTTGAGTTTCTTCAGACATACTCATTTCGTGCTTCCATGCTAAAAATGATCGTTCGGGTGGCCAACCCCAATGAAGGGGTTGGCCACTTTTATTGATCCGACTTAGTTACAGGACTGGGTTTTCCAATTAGGCTTGTCTGACACGTACTGATCAGCAGCAGCTTCTAGTTCTGCACGCACCAGATCTGTCATCGGCGCAATCAAATCGGATGTTCTAACCCATTTTGATCCATCCCACTGCTGCATGAAGATCGAACCGCCGCTACCATGGTTTTCGCATGTTGCTTTGATCGGAGCAGTAAAGTCAGCAAGGCCCAGTTCGGCCAGACGCTCAGCAGTAAGATCAAGTGCTTCAAGACCAGCGCGCATTTCTGCGCCGGTAATGTTTGCGTGACCCGCAATTTCCTGCGCAGTGCGAATGGCTTCTGCAACAACAACCGAGTTATAGAGACCACGGTTGTAAAGAACGCTTCCGACTGTGTCGGGATCTGCCTGACTGTTGCCAGGTTCAACAACATACTTAATGACGTCTTGAAGTGCTTGGAAATGCGTGCCCGATGCAGCCATATTAGCTGAACGGTACCCTTTGCCAGCTTCGCCAGCCGGTTTTAGATCAACATCAGCGCCTGACCACCAGTTGCCAATGAAGTGATCCATTGGGTACTTGATTTTGGCCGCTTCTTTGATCGCGGTTGGGTTCATTGCACCCCAGCCCCACATGATCATCCAATCAGGATTTTCTTTACGAACGTTCAGCCAATGCGATGATTGCGTCTGCATTTCTTTACCAGCAACCGGGAACTTCACAACTTCAAAGCCCATGGATTCTGACAGTGATTCCAATAGTGGAATAGGCTCTTTGCCGTATCCAACATCAAGGTAGATAAATCCGACTTTCTTACCTTTGATGCCGCCGTCTTGAGTATCAATAAAGCTGATAATCGAAGACATTTGGTCCCAATAAGACGCAGGATAGTTAAAGGTCCAAGGGAACTTTTCACCTACAGCAACAGCAGAAAGACCGTAGCCCATCGACAGCACCGGAATTTCGTCAACTGGAGCTTTTGGAATAAGCTGAAGCGTAATGCCGGTTGAGTATGGGTTATAAACAAGAGCGCCGTTGCCCTTGGTGGCTTCATAACACTCAACGCCTTTTTGTGAGTTGTAGCTTGTTTCGCACTCTTCAGTGACAATTTTCAGGCCACCAATACCACCGTCGCGCTCGTTAAGCATCGCATAGTAATCAGCCGAGCCATTGGCGATAGGAATACCACCACCGGCAAATGGACCAGTACGATATGTCAGCAACGGTACATATAGCGTTTCTTGCGCGCTTACCGGTGCAATCTGCAGAGTTGATACGATTGCTAGTGCAACCGCCCCTGTCGTTACTTTCTTGAACATTTCTGTTCCTCCCAAGTTATGCAAGCAACCCAACTGTTGCTTGCTTCACGATATTGAAACCAGTCTTGCTTTGTTGGGCCGGGGTGGTTTCATCCCTGACCAATTTTGACAGCAGCCTAATATGGAAAAGGCCACACGCGTAATTTCTGTTTTAACAATGCCCAAATACGGGCCAACCCGTTCGGTTCTATAATAAGGAAAAAGATGATCAGCCCGCCAATAATCATGAAATTGACGTGCTCAACCGTGGCAACCGGAACATCCAGCCCAAGAGCTTTTGGAAATGCTCTGAGAACAACGGGCAACATCCAGATAAAAGCAGCGCCAAGGAACGACCCTTTAATACTGCCAAGCCCACCGATGATGACCATAAACAAAATGAGGAACGAGTGATTGACATCAAAACTTTCAACTTCAGCCGCCCCAAGCCACATAAACACCATCATTGCACCAGCAACGCCCGCGTAAAACGAAGAAACTGCAAAAGCCGATAATTTGGCATAAAGTGGACGAACCCCCATGAGTTCGGCTGCAATATCCATGTCACGGATCATCATCCACGACCTGCCAATTCGGCCATGAATAAGGTTAGAGGCAATCCAGGTCATCGCAACAACGATACTCAAAACAACCAGATACTGAGTGACCGCGGCGGCCTCTGGTCCTGTGACAATTACATTAAAAACTTCACGCCGAGGAACTTCGATCGCACCTGACGTGTTGTAGTTGTAAAGCCACTCAATGCGAATAAAGCACCACTCCAAAAAGAACTGGGCAGCAAGGGTTGTCACCACAAGGTAAAATCCCTTGATCCGTAACGACGGCAGGCCAAATACCATGCCGATGGCCGCACTGAAAAACCCTGAAATTACTATGAGAAAAATAACGTTGGTGTCGGGAAATATGGTGACCAGCTTATAACAGGAGTAGGCTCCAACTCCCATAAACGCGCCTGTTCCAAGCGATATTTGCCCTGTGAAGCCAGTTAAAATATTCAATCCGATGGCTGCCAGCGCAAAGATCAAAAACGGGATCATCATGGAGTTTATGAAAAAATCTGACCCAAAAGCCGGAATGACGATAAAGGCGACAAACAAGTAAAAAATAATCGCTATCCGATCTTGCAGGATCGGAAAAATAGAGTTGTCGGCTTTGTAATTTGTTTTGAACTGCCCGGTTTCGCGATAAATCATAGCGCTATATCCTCTCGATGATTTTTTCGCCAAACAGGCCTTGGGGTCGGAAAAGCAGGAAGATCAGCGCAATGACATAGGCAAACCAGCCTTCAACACCGCCGCCAAGTAGCCCACCCCAGTAAACTTCAAATATCTTTTCACCAAACCCGATGATCAATCCACCGACGATGGCGCCTGGAACTGAAGTAAATCCGCCTAAAATCAAAACCGGTAGCGCCTTTAAAGCAACAATTTGAAGCGCGAAAGAAACGTCAGAACGCGCACCCCACATGATCCCCGTTGCCAGAGCAACTATGCCGGCTGCAAACCAAACGATCACCCAAATTTGGTTCAACGAAATACCGACGGACAGTGCCGCTTGATGGTCATCCGCAACTGCGCGCAACGCTCGACCGATACGAGATTTGCTGAAAAACAATGCAAGACTGGTGACAAGAATTCCCGCAATGACCACGGCAGCAATGTCGATATGCTGAAAAATCACAATTCCACCTGCAAAATCAACAACGCTGGAACCAGTAGGAAGCCCCAGTTCAGACGTAATCATAGATTTTGTCTCACCACCGAATATGAACTCTCCAAATCCGATTAAAAAATAAGACAGGCCGATCGTCGCCATGAAAAGAATGATGTCGGGCTGATTAACCAGATGTCGCAAAACCAGTCGCTCGACAGAGACCGCCAACGTTCCCATAACTCCAAGAGAAAGGACGAGCGCCAAAAGAGCTGGCACGCCCGCTTGGTATAGCCCTACCAAAGTAAGTGCAGCGAAAACCACCATGATGCCTTGGGCAAAATTAAATACCCCCGACGCTTTGAATATCAAAACAAAACCCAGAGCAATCAATGCATAGAGGGTGCCGGTAACAAAACCCTCCCAAAGGACCTGAACAAAAAAGTCGGGCATTCCAGCCATTTGAACGAACGGGTCAGCGAAAATATCGTATAAAAGATCCATCAGTGCGCCACCCCCAGATAAGCGTCAATTACATCTTGGTTGGCTTGGACTTCGGCGGGTAGCCCGTCGGCAATTTTTTGACCGTAATCCAGAACAACAACACGGTCAGCGATATCCATCACAACACCCATGTCATGTTCTATCAATGCAATCGTTGTGCCGAACTGGTCGTTCACATCTAAGATAAACCGGCTCATATCTTCTTTTTCTTCAACGTTCATACCTGCCATAGGCTCATCTAGCAGCAAAAGGGACGGCTCAGCGGCAAGTGCCCGCCCGAGCTCGACGCGCTTTTGCAACCCGTACGGCAACCGCCCTACTGGTGTTTTCCGAATGGCTTGAATTTCAAGGAAATCAATGATTTCTTCGACAACCTTTCGATGTTCAAATTCCTCAACTTCCGCCGGGCCAAACCGCAGCATCTGCCAAAAGAAATTCTTCTTCATTTTCAGAGTTCGACCAGCCATAATATTATCTAGTGTGGACATGCCCTCAAACAGCGCAACATTTTGAAATGTGCGGGAAATTCCCTGACTTGCAGCAACATACGGCCGCATTGCCGTCCGGGCTTCACCGCGAAAAACAATCTGTCCCTCTTGAGGATGATAAAAACCGTTAATGACGTTGAGCATCGACGTTTTTCCGGCGCCGTTTGGCCCGATGATCGCGCGGATTTCGCCTTCGTTTATATCAAATGAGATATTCTTAATCGCAGTAACACCACCAAATTTCAAAGAGATGTCTTTGACTTCCATAATCGGTCCGCCAATTGTGCGGCCATCAGCGGTTTGTGTGGATTGGTCTGAACTCATGCTGCTTTGGCCTTTCGCGCAACAACCTCAACATCCCGAATTTGTAGCGTCGCCGAGATTGATCCCTTGCGGCCATCTTCATACGTAACTTCTGTTTCGGTAAAAATTTCTTTAGAGCCGTCGGTCAGCGCCTTGATTAAATCGTTATACTTCTCGCCGATAATCCGTCTTCTGACTTTACGTGTTCGCGTCATCTCGCCATCGTCGGCGTCAAGTTCTTTGTGTAAAACAAGGAATCTGTGCACTTGGCAGCCCGATAACATCGGATCACTGGCGATTGACTGGTTCACCTCTTTGACATGCCCGCTGATGACATCAAGCACACGTTCGTGGCCCGCAAGTTCCTGATAGGAACCGTAAGCAATGTTGTTGCGTTCGGCCCAGTTACCTACGGCCGAAATATCTATGTTGATAAAAGCGGTACAAGAATCTGTATCGGCACCAAACACTACGGCTTCCAGGATATTTGGATAAAACTTCAGTTTGTTCTCAACATATTTTGGTGCGAACAGACTGCCGTCGGCCATTTTCCCTACGTCCTTTGCCCGGTCTATGATACGTAAATGCCCAGTATCGTCTTCAATAAACCCAGCGTCGCCAGTCGCAACCCATCCATCAGGATCTTTCGTTGAGGCCGTACTTTCGGGGTTTTTGAAGTATTCAATAAAGACGCCCGGGGAGCGATAATGAACCTCGCCGTCGTCATCGATTTTAATCTCAACCCCGGGTCCAGGTACGCCAACGGTATCTGGTCTTACTTCACCGTCTGGCTGAAGCGTGATGAATACACTTGCTTCTGTTTGTCCGTACAGTTGCTTTAGATTAATGCCAAGTGACCGGTAAAATTCAAATATTTCCGGACCGATAGCCTCACCCGCCGTGTAACCTACCCGCACGCGGGTCATGCCCATTCTGTTTTTCAGCGGTCCATAAACCAGTATTGTGCCAAGCCGGTATTTCAACCGATCCATAAATCCAACCGGCTTTCCAACCAAAAGATCGGGCCCGACTTTTTTTGCCACATCCATAAAAAATTTGAACATCCGACGTTTCGTTTTGGACGCGTCTTCCATGCGGATCATTACGGCTGTCAGCACGGTTTCAAAAAACCTTGGCGGCGCAAAAAAGTAACTTGGGCCGATTTCCCGCAAGTCATTTTGCATAGTCTCTTCGCTTTCTGGGCAAGAAACGCAAAACCCTGCCCAATAGCACTGGCCTATTGAGAAAATGAAATCTCCGACCCAGGCCATTGGAAGATAAGCCAGAACAGAATCTCCGACTTTCAAATCATCAAATTCAGAGGATGATTTCGCACTTTCAATTATATTGCGATTGGAAAGAACGACACCCTTGGGCTTGCCGGTCGTTCCAGAAGTGTAAAGCATGACGCAAGTCGTGTCATAATTTTGGACTTTCTGGCGTTCTGCCAGCATACTCTGCAGCCTACTTTGATCTTCTTTGCCAAGAGTACGGATGTCTTCAAAAGAATGTAAGTTCCTGTGGTCGTACTTTCGCAGGCCGCGTGGATCCAGATACATAACCTTTTTAATCGATTCAGTCTGACCCGGAATTTCAAAAATCTTGTCAACTTGCTCTTGATTTTCAACAATGACAAACTTGGCGCCGCAATGATCAAGCGTATAGGCCATCTCTTCAGCAACCGCATCTTGATAGAGAGGCACAGGCACCGCACCGACTGACTGAGCCGCAACCATAGACCAATAGAGCGCAGGTCTGTTTTTGCCGACGATCACAATGTGATCCCCGGCTTTGACCCCGATTGCCAACATTCCAAGAGCGATTTCCTCAACATTGGCATGAACTTCCGCCCAGTTCCAACTTTGCCAAATTCCAAACTCTTTTTCTCGACTTGCGGGTTTTTCGCCGAATGTCGTTGCGTTTCGTGCAAGCAGTTTCGGAATTGTATCGAGTTGGGCAGCAAGGGTTGCTGATGTCAATTTATGTCCCCCGGTATTTAGTTTGGAGCAATTCTACGTTGATGCAGAATCGGCACAGACTGCAGTTGACCTTGTGTGAGAGTCAATTTTGTCCCAAGTTTTTCCGAATGGTATCAAATTGTAACAGGCTACTGGATCGGGCATGATTAACTGGTCAAGCGACATAATTCGATGCTAGCGAAGGTTTCAGGGAGCCAATTGTGAAGATAGATGCCGATCAATATTCTGGTTTAAGCGTATAGGAAGTATAAACGCGGTCTTCGATAAATGACCAAGGTATTGGGGGATTGCTGTTGGGGGAGCTGAGGCTGTTAGCGACATGGTCCGGGGAGGATGGGGGCGAAATCATGCACTATGGTTGATGCCTGGAACTGGAGTTCCGGTTGTTTTCTGGCGTCAGACCGAACAAGGCTCTGCTGTATTGAGGAACGACATCTATGGGAGAGCGGGGCAGTTCAGATAGTGTTGAACACCCCGGTCTGGGGCGACGCCCGGGGTTTGGGTAATGCTGCGGGTGCGGTTGCCGGCGCGATGGCGTCCATGTGGGTGAGTATCTTCCGGATGACCTCAGGATCTTCGATGCAGGCGATGACCTTCATGGTAGCGCCGCAGGTCTGGCAAGTCTTGATATCGATGTTGAACACGCGCTTGAGGCGCTGCGCCCAGGTCATGACGACATGGCGTTCGGCGGGTGTCCGTTCTGTAAGAGCATCGGCAGTATTGGGATTGCGTCCCTTACCCCGGCCGGCCCACCTAATTCAACGTGGAAAACACTACGATATCCCTGAGGCAGACTTGTGGACTGCTGCCGTATCCCTGGAGATATCCGGCGTCACTGAAGGTGGTGAGAGATACATCGGGTTGCCTGGGCATGCTGAGAGATTGGGACCTTGGGCGAGGGACTGCGCCACTGTGTTTGACTGCCACCGTAGGAAGGGAGAGATAGAACAGGGTGGATGCGGGACCCCAGTTAATGACGACTTGCCTGACTTTATGGAGTAATCCATCGCCATCCATACCCACAGATTACCCACAGCAGGAATATATAACTTTAAAACCCAACGATTCCGCCATTCCTGTTATGTACTGCAAACAGACAGTGAATCCTGTAAGCCCCGTATAACAGGGGTAAAGCACTTGTACATCTTACCCAGGTTGTTTCTCGTCATCAGGAGATCACTCGGGCTCGGTTGGTTATTGAGCGTGTCGACAATGCGGACAAAATGACTTTTCGCTGTGAATTGACCGGAGTTGCGGAGCGCTCGCCTGGGCTTGCCCAGGGGTTTGCAGCCAGCATTCGAGAGGTGTGCAAGTTGCGAGGCGAGGTAGAACTCTTTGCACAGGGCGCCTTGCCAAATGACGGCAAGGTCATTGACGATCTGCGGCCTTTGGATTGACGCTTCCAGGCTCCCCAGCTTATATACCTCAATAACGGGTTATCCCTCCCATAGGGTGGGACTAAACGCTGGCGGTGCTTATCTGTACTGGCAACACCTGCGCTTGGTATTCATCCGCCCGCTCCAAAACGGGGTGAAAACTTGTTTGTTGAGGTCGGGCTTCACTACACTAGGGATCCGTCTTTCGAGCAAACCTGGACCAGGTAGTGACTGATACCGATATGTACGACGATGTTTCTCTTTATGCCAACCTGTTTGGTTATCTTGGCTGCCCGCTGAGTGATGACCCGCTGCACGATAAGGCAGACGTAGCCATTCTAGGCGTGCCGTATGATTTAGGCACCTCCGGCCGCGCCGGTACTCGTAGTGGCCCGGGTGCGATCCGTCAGGCCTCTGGCAATCTTCGCTGGGAAGAGGCACGCTGGCCGTGGCCATATGCGCTCGCGGATCACCTTAAGGTGATCGACTGTGGCGATCTTGCTTATGCGCCTGGAGATAGTGCCGGGTTTACCCAGTCCCTCCAGGACCGGGCCACGGATATCTTGCGCTCAGGGAAGACGCTGCTTAGCTTCGGCGGAGATCACTTCATTACTCTGCCGTTGTTGCGGGCGCATCATGCGGTGCATGGAGAGTTAGCCCTGGTTCACTTTGATGCTCATACCGATACCTATGAGCAGGGCTCCGAATTCGATCATGGCACAATGTTTCGACGCGCGCCTAGAGAGGGCTTGATTGATACTGATTGCTCAATACAGGTTGGCATCCGGACAGAATACGAGCCTTCGACGCATGCTTTTGCCGTGCTCGATACTGATTGGGTGCACAATTCTGGGCCAGTAAAGGTTGCGCAGGCAATTCGCGACCGGGTGGCTAAGCGCAAGGTTTATCTGACTTTCGATATCGATTGCCTGGATCCGGCTTTTGCTCCCGGCACCGGCACGCCGGTGGCAGGAGGCCTTTCCAGCAATATGGCGCTGCAGATTTTACGCGGCCTCAAGGGTTTAGATATTGTCGGCATGGATGTAGTCGAGGTGGCGCCGGCCTACGATCAGGCTGAGGTTACCGCGCTCGCCGCAGCAACGCTGGGTTTAGAAATGCTCTATCTGCAGGTCGAAAGATTTTCCTGAGTCCGCAAGGTTTTCGCCGATAAGGTTTTCGACCTGACCCGGAAGTAAAAGGCGCTGCAGCTCGGGGCCAGAGGTTTTCTATTTAGGCTCCCATACTCCTATAGACTGCCCCAGCGTCTTCGCAAATATCAATTGCTCAATTATCTGCGCTTAGACTGTTGTTAAAGCGTTCTAACTTCAGTCTGATCTACCCCGGTTATGCAGTTACGTCCTGCTTTTCTGGCGGCATAAGTCTTGGCTGATGGTGGTAATCAACAATTACACTGATCCTTGGGGCTAAATCTGCCTATCCTTGGGGGCACGAATATTCCGCCTTTAGGTTAACACCATGAATATGCAGAACATCGTCAAGCTGCCCGAGCGCACCCTTATGGGGCCAGGCCCGTCAGAGATTAACCCGCGAGTGTTAGTCGCACTGTCCCAGCCGGCGATCGGCCACCTCGACCCGGCCTTTGTTTCGCTGATGGATGAGGTAAAGTGTTTGCTGCGCTATGCTTTTCAGACCACTAATCGGCTGACCTTCCCAGTGTCTGGCCCTGGATCTGCCGGCATGGAGACCTGCTTTGTTAATTTGATAGAACCAGGGGACAAAGTGATTGTTGCCCGCAACGGCGTATTCGGCACCAGGATGCAGGAGATGGCCAGCCGCCTCGGGGCGCAGGTTGTGACCGTTGACGACGAATGGGGTTATGCGGTGGATCCGGGAAAAATCGAAGAGGCGTTAAGGGCTAACCCGGATGCGTGTGCTGTTGCATTTGTTCATGCCGAGACTTCGACGGGCGCGCTATCAGACGCAAAAACAATTTCTGAGATTGCTCATCGTTACGGTTGCCTTACGATTGTCGATGCCGTGACTTCGCTCGCAGGGTCTGCGCTCTATGTGGATGATTGGGGCCTTGATGTGGTGTACTCCGGTGCCCAAAAGTGTCTTTCCTGCGTTGCGGGCATCTCGCCTGTCACTATCGGGGATCAGGCGCTGGCCAAAATGAAGCGGCGAAAATTGCCGGCCCCTACCTGGTTTCACGATTTGGGCTTGATCGATGGCTATTGGTCAGAAGGTGGAACACGCGCTTATCACCACACCGCACCGGTTAACAGCATCTTTGCGCTAACCGAGGCGCTGCGCCTGCTGAAGCAAGAGGGTTTGGATCGAGCCTGGCAGCGACACCAGGAAAACTCCCAGCGATTGGTCTCGGGTCTGCGGCATTTGGGCCTCGACATGCTGGTCCAGGATCCAGCGGTCCGGTTACCCCAACTCAATGCCGTGCGTTTGCCAGTTGATATCGACGAGGCAGCAATCCGCTCGAGATTACTGAATGAGAAAAACCTGGAAATCGGTGCCGGCCTTGGACCACTTGCCGGAAAAGTGTGGCGTATCGGTCTTATGGGATATTCCAGCCGCCCGGAGAATGTATCTTTCTGTCTGGACGCTTTAGGTAGCGAATTGGGCGGCGCGATTCAAACCGCTGTTGGCGAGTAGCAAAGACGCTTTTAAGTCGCCCAAACCCTTCTGGAATTACAGCCGCCACCTAAACTCGAGAGCAACGGACCACCTTTTACCAGGGATTTCATAGCCCTTGGCGCTCATCACTTAGTTCACCAGCAAGCCGACAAAGTAGTTGAGCGCGCTGGCGAATTCGCTCTCCAGTGGAAACGAGAGCATTCCCATAACGGTATAACCTAGCGCCCAGGGCATGAGGTAGAAGCGGATAAGAAAAAAGAACCAGGCCACATACAAAGGTATCAAGGGTCGGATCAGAAACTTGGGTGTGACGGGGTTGAACAGGTGCAGCAGCGGGTTGGTCACACGAATAAAAAAACGGGCAAAGAAAAACGGGGTGTCTTCGCGCAGAAACAGCGACATGCCAAAGCGTCCTATCAAGGTCCACATGATGACTCCCATGATGTAGTCAGCTATCAGTACCCAGATCGGAAATGCCTCAGTCATAACGATTTATCTCCTTGATTTTGGTAAAAAAATGCCGGGACGAAGACTGGCTTCGCCCCGGCACGCAGTGTACGGAATTTAGGTCAGTGCGTTGAAGACAGCACAGACTTGCCCTTCGGAATACGAACCTCGTCTACCATCCGCTGGGTTTCCTCGTCAGGTTCGGCTGTTGCCAGACTGACTACAATCATGGCCACCAGACTCACAGAGGCACCGATGATGCCAAAGCGCAGGTGGTCGATGTAGAGCCATGGGTCCATACCGCCCCACTTGACCATGTACAGATACCAGGTTCCAGAGAGCAGGCCGAAGAACATACCGGCGATTGCACCCTGGCGGTTAGCCCGCTTCCACCAGACACCAAGAACCAGCGGGAAGAACAGGCCAGACATTGCAAAGTCGAAGGCCCAGGCTACCGCGCCGAGGATACTGGTGAGTTTCATACTGGCGACATAAGCAGCGCAAGCACCAATGATGAACAGCAGCACACGGGCTACGATCAGGCGGTGCTTGGTATCAGCCTTGGGGTCAATGATCTTGTAGTACAGATCATGTGACAAGGCGTTGGCAATCGCCAGCAGCAGACCGTCGGCCGTGGACATTGCAGCTGCCATGCCACCAGCCGCCACCAGACCTGAGATGACGTACGGTAGGCCCGCGATTTCAGGCGTAGCAAGCACCACGATATCCCCACGCATGAAGAACTCATTAATCTGGAGGATGCCGTCGCCGTTGCTGTCAGAGATCGCAAGGAAGCCAACGTCGCTCCATTTCTGGATCCACTCCAGTGCATTCACCTCGGTTATGGCCTTGCCAATGATGCTGGTTGCCAGATTCGGATCCAGCACCTGCAGCTTGGTAAAGGTGGCCAGCGCCGGCGCGGTGAAGTAGAGCAGAAAAATGAAGAGCAGTGACCATGCCACAGATTGGCGGGCCGCCTTGACGCTTGGTGTCGTGAAGTAGCGCATCAGGATGTGCGGCAAAGACGCCGTACCGGCCATCATGCAGAACACCAGGGTGACGAACTTCCACTTCGCGGCAAAGGTGGTGCCGGCTTCGTAGTGCGGTACCGTCAGCGCCTTCAGTCCAGCGAAGGCCTCGGTCGGTTTGAGGCCCACTCCATGCAAGGTTTCGAGTTCGCCCAGCCGCATGACGGCTTCGCCGTATGCCAGCTGAGGAATTATCCCAAAACCTTGCTTGTTGGACATCCAGATCACCGGTACGACATAGGCGATGATCAGCACGATGTACTGAGCCACCTGGGTCCAGGTTACTCCGCGCATACCACCGAGCATTGAGCAGAGCAGGATGCCCAGCAGGCCAAACCAGACGCCTACCTCAAAGGGGATCCCCAGCGCCCGCGAGGCGATTGTGCCGGTAGCGTTGATCTGTGCCGTCACGTAGGTGAACGACGCCAGAGTCAGGACGCACACGGCCAAAAAGCGCGCAAGGTTGCCGCCGTAACGCGTTCCGATGAAATCTGGCACTGTGTAGCAACCAAATTTTCTCAGGTACGGAGCCATGAGCGAGGCTACCAGTACGTAGCCGCCAGTCCAGCCGACCACAAATGCGATATAGCCGTGGCCGCCAAAATAGATGCCGCCGGCCATTGCCACAAAGGAAGCACCAGACATCCAGTCGGCCGCAGTCGCCATGCCGTTGAATACCGCAGGCACCTGGCGTCCCGCCACGTAATAGGCATCCACTTGCATGGTTCGTGAGAGCCAGCCGATGGTTGCATAGATCACCACGGTGAAGGCTACGAACAGGATGCCGATGGTATCGGCCCCCAACCCGGCCTGCTCCAGGATCGCCATCAGCAGGATAAACACGACAAACCCACCTGTGTACAGTCCGTAGATTTTCGGCAGGTTGTCGATAAAGTCGCCTTTAATAATTGACATATTAATTTCTCCTTAATTTCACCAGCCGCTAGTTTTTGTCTTCGTCCTCGGCCACCCCATACTCTTCGTCAATCGAGTGCTGACGCCTGACGAACCAGAAGATCAGCACCACAAAAATAACGAGTGAGCCCTGGGCGGCCATGTAGAAGCCCAGCGGAAAACCAAGGAAAGAAAAGTTGTTCAGGCTGTCAGCAAACCAGTGAACAAGGTACGAGAAGATGAACCAGATGATCAGGGTTGTAATCATCAACCCCTTCGTCTTGGCCCAATGCGCTTCACGTGTTGATTGATCCACGTCAGTCATAAGTTGCCCTCCATATACCCCTAACGGTCCCAAATGGCACTGTCAGAAGCAAACTGCAGTTGTTGGTTAATGCTCCGCACCATTCGATTGGTGCGTTATTACTTATTAAGCAAGAAACATGCCAGTGATGTGATTGGAGAAAAACCCTATAAATTTAAAGAAAACGAACGAGTAGATACTTCTTAGGGTGGAAATGTGTTACGAAAAGAAACAAATAGTTGGGCAGAAACGTAACGCCGGGATCGAACTCAGTAAACCAGGGTGATTGGGAAACCTACGAATTTTTGGCCAGCGATGTCGTTTTTGCACGGGGAATCTCAAATCGCTGACGCCTTTCCCAAAGAGTCTTGCGACTGATCCCGAGTTTGCGAGCAAGTTCAGTTTCAGTCATTTGTCCTTGGTGTTGTTGGACGAACTCGACGAAATAGGCATCGAGTGAGGCCATTGGCTGGTCCGGTGTCTTCGTTTCCTGGCGTTGGAGGCGCCCTAGGTTCAGTAGTTCGGGGACGATGGTGTTCCCATCGCACAGGATCACTGCTCGTTCGATGGCGTTTTCCAACTCGCGTACATTGCCAGGCCAGTGGTATGCCGCAATTCGCTCATGGACTTTGGCTGGAATCTCGCACAGCGATCGGTTAAGTTGCTGGCATATCCTGTGCAGTAAGTGATCGGTCAGTGCCGGAAGATCTTCTTTGCGCTCACGTAAGGGTGGTAGGGTAATTTCGATCACTTGGAGCCGGTACAGCAAATCCTCCCGAAAAAGACCGTTTTCGACCTGCTCTACAAGATTGCGGTGGGTTGCTGCCAATACCCGCACATCGACATTTTTTACCCGATTGGATCCCAGTCGGCGTAGCTCACCCTCCTGGATAACCCGCAATAACCCAGCCTGGGCAGTCGCCGAAAGTTCGGCAACCTCGTCGAGAAACAAGGTTCCGCGATCGGCGCTTTCGACGAGGCCGGCGGTCGCCTTATCGGCCCCGGTGAAGGCGCCTCTTTCATAGCCAAACAATTCTGACTCGACCAGCGTATCGGGAATAGCGGCACAGTTCATAGTGACCAACGGGCCATGGCTACGCTGACCCTGTTCATGGATGGCCCGGGCTACGAGCTCCTTTCCAGTGCCGGACTCACCGTAGATCAGAACAGTGGAGTCCGTCAGCGCGACCTTGGCGATCCTTTGGAAAACAACCTCCATCGCCGGGGATTTGCCCACCATGCCCCATACCGGGTATTCCCGGTGAATATCCTTGCGCATAGCCTGATTCTGGCGAAACAACAGATTCTGCCGAATCAGCCGATCGACCACGATCAGCATTTCGTCATGATTGAAAGGTTTGGCAATATAATCTGCAGCACCGGCTTTCATGGACTCCACTGCAGAGTTGATGCTGGCGTAACTGGTCATAATGAGTACTGGGGTGCCGGCGCATTTTTCTATAACTTCTGTGCCCAGCCCGCCCGGGAGTCGCAGATCGGCAATGATTAGACCAAAAGCGTCCAGACTGAATAACTCCTCGCTCTCAGTGACGGATGAGGCCTCAGAAATATCGTAGCCTTCGCGTTTGAGGAGCTTGGCCAGTGCACGTCGAATGACGACTTCGTCTTCAATAATTAGGATGCGTTCCATCAGTTCGAGGTCTCGTTAGGGTGCATTCGGCAGGGTAATGCGCACTTCTGTCCCGGCTCCAGGCGCGCTGTCCACCTCGATATCGCCGCCATGATCAACCACGATGCCGTAGGTCAGGGCCAGGCCAAGGCCTGTGCCTTCCCCAGGTTGTTTGGTGGTCATAAAGGGTTCGAAAATTCGCTCGCTGATTTCCTGGTTCATGCCGTGCCCATAATCACGCAGGCTGATTTCAATGCTATGGCCGGTATCACTAGCTCGTATCTGTATTTTGCCCCCTGGGGAGCTGGCGTCGTAGGCGTTGTTCAGGACATTGACAAACACTTGATATAACCTTTGTCGATCTCCTTGTGCATTTATTCCTTCATCGCAGTCAATGGTCACATCCATAACCTTGCCCGCTTGTGACAGGCGGACCAGTTCACTTGCGTCTTCAAGGCAGCCAACAAGGTCAAATCGGGTTTTTTGCAGCCGGTCAGCGTCCCCACGTCGCGCAAAATTGACCAGAGTCTGAACAATATTATTGATACGGTTGGTCTGTTCCAGTATGCCCTGAATTTCAGAGCGCATCTCAGGGTCCTCTACCTCCGTTTTGAGGTTCTGAGCCAGGCAGGCAATGCCGGTTACGGGATTGCCAATCTCATGAGCTACGCCGGACGCGAAGCGGCCGATCGAGGCGAGCCGTTCATTGTGGGCAAGCTGATCTTCCAGCAGGTGTATCTCGGTCAGATCCTGCAGGAGCACGCTGGTGCCGATCGACTCAACTGGAATGTTGCTGTTGGGTGATGGGGTAACGCCCGTCAACTCGGCCTTGAACAATCCAAACCACCGTGGCTGGCCCTCGAGGTGCAGGAGTTTTTTGTGAATTTCCTTTTGATCACTACCTAGAAATTCACCGAGCACATCGTTCCATGGCGCCGGGAGACTATGCACCTGATTACTCAGGGCAATGGATTTGTCGATACCGGAAAGGTTTTCCATGACACGGTTCCAAACGGTGACCATGTTGGTTGAACTCACCGAGCATACGCCGACCGGGAGATCTTCCAGTATCTGGCGATGGTAGCGGCGCATCGCGTCAAGTTGGGCGGCAAGACCCCGCAGACGGCTGCGCGATGCTTCGAGGCGTTCTTCCATGAATCGCATTCTTTCGGCGACTGGCAACTTATGATCTCGATCAGTCGGCAGACGGGTATCGACGACGTCTCGGGCAAAGTGTGGGCCAAGCAGTCCTGAAAGGTTTCGCTCGATACGCTCGCGCAACCGGCCCAAAGCGCGAGTATCGGTTTCCTCTTCGGTCATCTGCAGGTCTCGCTGCGCACGCCGGACTTCGTATTCTGCAGTATGGGTACCCAGAGCCTCGGCCAGAGCTGGAACAAACTCGCGCGATGAAGCCAGGCGTACGCGGCTGCGATACGGGGTGAAGATTTCCTGTGCACAAAGTGCAGCAGTTTCGCGCTCGGCAGCGCTTTGACGGGTGAGCACTGACAACAACACAAACAATGTGGCATTGACAGACAGTGACGCAAGGGTAGAGAAGGTCCACTTGTCCTGGCCTGCCATTTCCCATAACGCTGGTTCAGCAGGTACATCACTTGGCCCACCGCCGCTCAGCAAGGGCAGGATAAGAACGACAAACCAGGTGAGTCCGCCCCCAGTCAGTCCTGCGATAAAGCCATAGCGGTTCGCAGCCGGCCAGAAAAGCGTACCTACGATGCCGGGCAGAAACTGGGCAACTGCAACGAACGAGATCAGGCCCAACTGCACCAGCTGGCTACTGCGCTCGAAAGCCAGAAAAAAACCGTAGCCTGCAAAGACAAGCACCGCAATAATGATCCGGCGTCCCCACAGCAGCCAACGGTAGAGATTGACCGATGGATCAGGGGTGCCGGTAGCAGGGAGAATAATGTGGTTTACAGTCATGCCGGCGAGCGCCAGAGTACTGACGATGATCATGGCGCTGGCCGCAGAGACTCCGCCAAGGAAGACAAAAATGGTCAAACCAGCGGATCCGGTGTGTCGAGCAATGCCCAGCACATGGTAGTCAGGTACGGTGCCCAGATTCTGCTTGATGGCCGCCCACAACACGATCGGAATTGCCAGATTCAATACCAGGAGGAAAAGCGGGAAGCCCCAGGCGGCACGTGCCAGTGTTCCCGGTGCAATGTTTTCAGTAAAGAGCATATGGAATTGCCGTGGCAGCAGGAAGGCGGCCGCAAAAGACAGAATCAGTATGCTGACCCACGGGCCTTCCCGGGCGGGCGTATACATCGCCTCGAGCGCTTCGGGGTGGGTATCCAGCCAATGGGTAAGCCCAGATACTCCGTCAAAGATACTTGACATGGCTACAATTGCCACCAGAGCGAGGGCCAACAACTTCACCAGGGACTCAAAGGCGATGGCAACTACCAGTCCTTCGTGTTTTTCTCGCGGGGAGATATGCCGAGCGCCGAAGAGCACCGCGAACAGTACTATCAGTATGCAAAAGCCCAGCGACAGGTACTGTGGTGCAAACTCCTGTGTCAGCACGCTGGCCGATTCTGTTACCGCCCGGATCTGTAGCGAGATATAAGGTAGTGTACCGGCCAGCATGAAAAGCGTAACCAGCACTCCAGCGGTCTGACTGCGATAGCGGAACGCGAACAGATCTGCCAGCGACGTCAACTGGTATTCGCGCACCAGGCGCAAGATGGGGCTGAGTAGTACCGGGCTGAGAATGAAAGCCAGGGTCAGGCCCAGGTAAACCGCCAGGAACATGAAGCCGTTAGAATCAGCGTAGCCGACACTGCCGTAGAAACTCCAGGTCGTTGCATAGACGCCAAGGGACAATACGTAAACGGCAGGATGTCGGGGCAGCCAGGGCGGTAGCCATCGTTTCTCGGTCGCATAAGCAACTAGAAACAGCAGGCAAAGGTATAGCAAACTACTGACAAAAAGCCCTGGCGCGGACAAGATCATCAGTTATCGATCCTGCGTTGTGCCCAGGGAATCAGCGCAATGATTACCAGCCAGATCAGAAAGGGTAGATACCACGGCAATGCGGCCCGTAGCCACCAACTGGTGATGGGGGAGGCCAGGACCAGAAGCGACAGGCCAAACAAAAGAAAGGCTCGCTCCATCGGTGATTTACAATGATAAGCTCATGATCGTTACAAAATGTAACACAGTGATGGGGCAGGGCAAACCGGGGACATTTTGCTCAGGAGTTGCCAAGATGACTTCCATGGGAGGCTGGTGAAATGACCCCGTTGAATCTGCTCAAAAAGGTGCGGGAATACCTTGCACGGCAACGTAGAAAGCTTGAGCCTATCGTGAATGCTGATGGCTTGGGCGAGTTTATTGATACCCGCTCCAGTCTGGTGGCTCAGACCTCGTTGTACGGATATATCAAGACCCGCGCTGGCACCCGCTTTCCTGATTTGTTCGAGAACGAGGAGTTTCTTCAATCAATCAATATCGCCAAGTGGCAGATCTGGGCTGCCTGTGTGTCTGATCTGGCCGTGTTTTCCGGCGGGTTACTTTACCGGGAAATGCCCGACGCGGATCGTATCCGTCAGGTGTTGCAGCAGGCCATTGATCCATTGCTGGCGCGAACGGCCCAGCCATCAGAGGCAGGGGAGGACTTCAGTACAGCGTTGGAGAAGCTCAAGATTCGGATTGCCGGCGCTCCGTTTACCGATGCAGCGACATCGGAAAACGCGTTTACGGTGAGCCCCGACGCGTTGGTTTATTGGGCGCCGATCGTCGATGAGCTTAAGTCGCTGGATGAGTCGATTGTGCGCAATTCCATTCGTTTTCGCTGGCAGGCGCCACGACGCGAACTGCGAGAAGCCCTACAGCCCGCGCGAGTCTTGGATTCGCTGGACAACTGAGCGGTAGCGCCAGGGCGACTGCGACGGGCACGCTAGATCGGGTTTCATCATCAGTTACAGCGGTAGAATAGGCGGCTCATTGTGTTGCAGGCTTTGCACTGCGAATTCTGAACAAACGCACCACCTATACGCTAAGGATAAAGATGTTAAGTGATAAACCGATCAGTCGATACCCGGTACCGACTCTGGAAGAACTGCCGGAGGATCTGCGTAACCGAGTTTTGGCAGTCCAGGAAAAAGCGGGCTTTGTGCCCAATGTCTTTTTGACGCTTGCTCATCGGCCAGATGAGTGTCGTGCATTTTTCGACTATCACGATGCGTTGATGCTGCGCGAGGGCGGCCTTTCCAAGGCAGAGCGAGAAATGATCGTGGTCTCCACTTCAGGCACGAACAATTGCCAGTACTGCGTGGTCGCTCATGGCGCGATCCTGCGCATTTACGCGCGTGACCCGCTGGTGGCTGACCAGGTCGCGATCAATTTTCGCAAGGCCGACCTCAGCGAACGCCAGAAGGCGATGCTGGTCTTTGCCGACAAAGTAGCGCGTGATTCGGCCGCCTTGGAAGATGCGGATTATGACAATTTGCGAGAACATAGCTTTGATGAGGAGGATATCTGGGATATTGGTGCGATTGCGGCGTTTTTTGCCCTGTCCAACCGGATGGCTAACCTCATTGGGATGCGTCCGAACGATCAGTTCTACAGTATGGGTCGCCAACCTCGGGAAACGAACTCGTGAGTTCACCGCCAGAGGGGTTGCCGTCAATTCGTACTATTGCGATGCCTGCGGACGCCAACCCCAATGGCGATATATTCGGCGGCTGGCTGATGGCGCAGATGGATCTGGCGGGTGGAACCTACGCTTTTGGCATCAGCCGTGGGCGGGTCACCACGGTGGCAGTAGATGCCATGACCTTTCACCTGCCGGTGCAGGTGGGTGACCAGGTGAGTTGTTATTGCACGACCGAGAAAATCGGTAATACCTCTATCGCCGTAAAGGTCGAAACCTGGGTCCGGCGCCGCCATGACCAGGGCGAAGAGCGGGTGACCGAGGGTCTATTCACTTTTGTGGCTATTGATGCTGCGGGTCGGCCACGGCCAGTCAAGAGAACCGCCTCCTGAGCCTCGTGGAATCCGACCAGCCAGGTCGATTAGAGCATTTCGCGGCCACCTTGAGCGATGCCGGGTTGCCCCCGTTGGCATCTTGGCAGCCGCCGTTGGTGCGGGATATGGATCTACATATTGCTCGTGATGGAACCTGGCACTACCTGGGTTCGCCAATACAGCGCACACGACTGGTACGTTTACTCTCTAAAGTATTACGCCGCGAAAATGAAGAATTCTTCCTGGTATCACCACAGGAAAAACTACGAATCAAGGTTGATGATGCGCCATTCGTCGCGGTTGAGATGGAGTGCCTAGGTGATGCTGACGATCAGCGGCTGGTTTTTCGCACCAACGTGAATGATGTCGTTGTTGCGGGAGCGGATCACGCTATCTTCGTTGTGGAAAATTCCCAAACCGGGGAGCCCGCCCCTTACATTGGCGTGCGTGACGGCTTGAATGCATTAATCTCGCGCGCAGTGTATTACGAACTTGCCGAAATCGCACGGCCAGCGCCAGCGCCGCGACAGCATACCCTGGGCGTCACAAGTGAAGGATGTTTCTTTGCGCTGGGCAGCGACTGTGAGTCATAAACAGACTCTCGAGAAACTGGTCGCCTACCTGCGTGAGGAGGTGCCTATGGTGCGCCAGTTCGATGTTCGCTCGGCCGGGGTAGATGCTTCCGGATTGGTTCTCGAGGTACCTCTGGCCATCAATTTCAACGACAAGCATACCGCCTTTGCCGGCACCCTGGCATCGCTTTGCACACTGTCTGGATGGGCTATGACTTCCCTGATCTGCGAAGCCGCAGGCCTTAAGGCGGATATTGCGGCAACTCATAGCGAGATAACTTACGCCAGGCCGTGTACCGAAGAGAAAGTGCGGGCCACCTGCGCCTGGCCAGCCGATGCGACTGCCGCGGCGTTCACCACTGCCCTGGCGAGTCAGGGGCGGGCAGAGCTCTCGCTTTTCGCCCAGGTATTGTCGCGAGATAAAGTCGCGGTACGTTTTTCAGGGAATTACATCGCCCGGATGCTTTGACGACCCAGGCGATGTATGCGTCGACGGTCAGGCCTTTTCCAGTGCGTTTTCAAGATCGGCGATGATGTCTTCGACATCTTCAATACCTACCGACAATCTGACCAGGCCATCGGTCAATCCCCGTTTACGCCTGTCTTCAACCGGAACATCGGCATGGGTCATGCTCGCCGGGTGGGTAATCATAGTTTCGACACTTCCAAGGCTCTCGGCCAGTCCACACAGCTGCACGTTATTCATCAAGGTCTTGCCAGCCCCAGTGCCGCCGGTCAGTTCGAAGGCGATCATGCCGCTAAAGCCGGACATCTGTGCCTTGGCCACAGCGTGCTGCGGGTGGGAGGGTAGGCCCGGATAGAGTACACGGTCGATCTTGGCATGTGACTCGAGAAACTGTGCCACCTGCATTGCGGATTCTTCGTGACGCTTCATTCGCAAGTGCAAAGTTTTAAGGCCACTGAGGTTCAGCCAGCAGTCAAATGGGCTTGAAACCGCGCCGATGGACTTCTGGATGAATTTCATTTTCTCATACACGCGTTGGTCGCTTGTGATCAACACGCCACCGATGATCTGGTTGTGACCGGACAGGTACTTGGTCGTGCTGTGCATGACGATATCGGCGCCAAAGTCGAGTGGCCGGAGAAACACCGGCGTGGCAAAGGTGGAGTCGACACCGAGCAGAATATTGTTCTCTCGAGCGATACTGACCATGGCTTCTAGGTCGCTTACTTTAAGCAGCGGATTGGTCGGTGTTTCAATCCAGAGCATGCGGGTAGCAGGCGTAATTGCAGCGCGCACAGCATCGGTGTTGGTAGTATCGACGTAACTGACGCTAAGGCCTTGCTGAACAATGATGTTATCCAAAAGGCGTGTGACACCGCCGTACACGTCGTCTCCGCAAACAATGTGGTCTCCGGCGGAAAACAGCTTGAAACAGGCGTCAACAGCCGACATGCCGCTGGCGAAGCTTATAGCGTGCTTGCCATTCTCAATGGCAGCAAGATTGTCCTCAAGCACCTGGCGGGTGGGGTTTGACGAGCGTGTGTAATCAAAACCCAGATCTCGACCTACCTCCGGCAGTACGTATGTGGCGGTTTCGTAGATCGGTGGCAGAATAGAGCCGGTGGTGGGGTCCGGGCTGATGCCCGCACGCACGACCTTGGTATCAAATTTCAACGCAGTTCTCCAGTTATTCAGAAGTTATCGATGGATCTGTCAGGCAGTCCGGCGGTTTTTCTGGGTGATGAATTCCAGTAGATCGATCTTGTTGATGATACCGGTAATGACGCCGCCGTCGACCACGACAGCGACATTGTTGTTTTCGAAAATCTGCTGTACATGACTGAGCGCCTCGTGCCGTTCGACCTTTCCCTGGAGTGGCCTGGCGACATCGCGTGAGGCATCCTCCAGGGTGTGTTCGCCGCTTGCGACGGCTCGCAGGATGTCCAACTCTTCGATCATTCGTAGATCGCCTTGACCAGAGGCTATAGGCATTTGTGAGATACCAGTGCTCGCCATACGTGCGATGACATCTTTCAGCGCTTCGTCCGGGTCAGCGAAGGCGATTTCCTGCTGCTGAAAGTCGAGCAATTCCTGTACGGTACCCAGGTGCACACCAGGGCCCAAATAGCCCATATCGCGCATCCACTCATCGTTGAAGCACTTGCTGATATAACGATCCCCCGAGTCACAGACGATCGCCACAACGATCTTTCCCGGGCCAAGTTTTCGAGCCTCTTCCAGGGCGCCGAAGAATACGGTGCCGGTTGAGCCACCCGATAAAATGCCTTCCTGGCGGGCGAGGCGTCTTGCCATCAGAAACGAATCGCGATCGCTTACATTGATGACCTCGTCTATAACTGAAAAGTCCAGAGTATCTACCATAAAATCATGACCGATACCTTCGACTCGATACAATGAAGGGGTGCTCCACTCGCCTTTTTCGTGGGCTTCTTTATAGATGCTGCCGTAAGGGTCCGGCCCGACCACGCGGACTGTTCGCCCAGCCTCGACAGCTTTTTCTTTCAGATACTTTCCAGTGCCGGATATGGTTCCCCCGGTGCCGAGGCCGGTGACGAAAGAATCGATTTTGCCGTCTGTCGCTTCCCAGATCTCAGGGCCTGTGGTGAGGTAGTGGGCTTCAGGATTGTGTGGATTTGAGTACTGGTCTGTATAGAAGGCATCTGGGGTTTCTCGGGCGATACGCTTTGCCACTTGAACATAACTGTCTGGATGATGGTGATCCAGGTCGGTCGGCGTGACAATCACCTCGGCGCCGTAGGATTTGAGCATGTCAATTTTTTCCTGACTCATCTTGTCAGGAATAGTAAAGACGCAGCGGTAGCCCTTAACGGCGGCTGCCATTGCCAGACCCAGCCCGGTATTGCCCGAGGTGCTCTCGACCAGGGTACCCCCTGGTTTGAGTAGCCCGGCTTCTTCAGCCCGCTTTACCATGTTGATCGCCATGCGATCCTTTACAGATCCTGATGGATTCAGGTTTTCCATCTTTGCGTACACGGTCGCCATTCCCGGCTCGACGATGTTGTTCAACCGTACCAGGGGGGTACCCCCCACGAGGTCAATAATGCTGTCAACTGCTTTCATTAAGTAATCCTGATTCGTGATTCCAATAACTTTTCTGATTCAGCCCAGTGTTGTCGCCATACGACGTCTAAGCGGGTAAAAAATAATCAGAGCTATCGCTCGTTAGTCTTCTACGATTGATCGCACCGCTTCCACAGCCTGTTGCAGGTCTTCTGAGTCGGTAAAGTACCCGGGCGCGAACCGTACTGTTCCCTTTTGCGAGATCGTTCCTAAGAACTCATGCACATCGGGCGCACAGTGCAGCCCCGGTCGGACACAAACTGCGTGGTCGGCATCGAGCATAGCCCCCACCTGGTCTGCAGGCAGTTCACCAATGTTGATCGACAGGGTTGAAACTCGAGGCTGTCCTGCCCCCGGGCCGTAGATCTTTACGGCATCGATCGCACCGAAGGCATCAATGAGATGCTGGGTTGCACTGGTTTCGGTTTCATGCACATGAGCCAGTGCAGCAGCACAGATCTCGCCGTGGGAACCAGAGCTATCGGCCCCGTGTGATCTACCCAGCTCGGCAAACCATTTCTGTGCGGCGTTTAGGCCGGCAATGCCCGGCAGACAGTGGGTGCCGGTTTCCATCCGATAGGGGTATTCTTCAGGCTGAAAAGGGGAGATCGAATTTACCCCGGTGCCACCCGTACGCGGCGGGCGAATCTCGATATTCTCGCCAACAATCATCCCACCGATACCCATGGGCCCGAAAAGCCCCTTGTGACCTGTGTATACCAGTACATCGATACCCCATTCATCCATCGCAATCGGAACGACACCAGCGGTCTGGCAAGTGTCCAGTATGAACACCGCATCAGTTTCACGGACAACCTTGCCAATAGCGGCGGCATCCTGAAGGGAGCCCATGACGTTCGACGCATGATTGACAACCACCACACGAGTGTTGGACTGGATGCTCCGGCGAATCTCTTCTGGATCGACGAAACCAGCGCTATCAGCGCCGATTCGCGTCACCGAAATATCGTGATCGCGCTCAAAGTGATTGGTGGGGCGGAGCACACAGTTGTGCTCCATGCGGGTGATAATCATGTGGTCGCCCGGATTCAAGATGCCTGAAAGGGCGGCGTTCATCGAGTCTGTGGCATTTTGTGAAAAGGTCACTCGGGCCGGATCGCCACCAAACCCAAAAAACGCGCCCAGCAGGCGCCGGGTCTCGATGATCATCATTTCGGCCTCGACCGCTAACTCATGTCCCGACCGGCCCGGGTTAACCCCATGGCTGCGGAAGAATTGATCCATAAACTGATATACCGGCTCAGGCTTTGGCAGCGTAGTGGCCGCGTTATCAAAATAGTAGTTATCTTTCATAATCAGGATCTTCCAGGGTTGCCACTTATGGTCGGAGAAGAAATGCTGTTCTTAACAGAAGATTGTGCTGGTCCGTGCGACAGAGAATTGCGCCGCCGGGAGACGACGAAAGTTTCATCGTTAAACCACAGACCATTGTGTTTATGCAAGATCTGTTGTGTAGCCTCAAGATACGCGCCCGAAGCAACAGCTGGTTGAAGTCGATCATCTTCGATTTGTGCGACGTAAGTTGATGCGTTCCAGGCCGCAAATAGTGTGGAGGTGCCAATGCTCTCAGCGATCTCCGTAGGCAGGGTTTTCATTTCATAGCGCAGTATCGATTTGTTGTCCGAGCCGGCGTTAAAGTTGTAGTTGGCAGCTGCACGGCCCAATTTGTCTTTGAGTACTTTAAGTAGGTCATGTCGATTGACCTGAAAAGGATTCTCGTCAGGCCAGATCAAGTTGACCAGCTCCATCCCCGGATCTTGACCTGCCGATTGCACAGCCAGCAGGCGGCCACCAGGCCCCAGACTGCGAATCAGTGGTGCGAGGACCTTTTCAACCTTGAACTGAGCGCTCATGCGGGCGCGCCAGGGCTGGGCTGCGACGATCAAGTCGTAGTCGCCTGAGACCTGGCCGCGACGTGGTATGACTGAATCCAGAAGAAAGCGGTTATCTTCGCGAAAGATTACCAATACCGAGGGCCGAACATAGCGTGGATTTCCGGTCTTCTCGCTGACCTTTACTTCCCAGCCATCTACCAGAATTTTATCAATGGCACGTAACTGCTCGCCGTATTCCTGTGCTGAGGAGCCCTGAAGGGAAATCTCATGCCAGTTCAATGCTGCAGCAGCCGCCATGTTGCCCGGCATCAGCCACGGAGCTTCGTTGTAAAACAAGTTGGTGATACAGATAACACTTGCAGGGTGTTCGGCGAATCGATCCGGAAGATTATCAAGACAGAGCCTGACATCTTCGAGGCTGATTTCTTTACCGACTACGAAAAATGGAATTGTTGGAAATTTCTGGTGAGTAGCCCGCAACAGATAACTCAGAACAGATCCATCGCCCACCCCGGCGTCGAAAAGGCGTAATGCCGGAGGCACCGGTTGGACATGTAGCAGTTCATGTGCAGCGCGCTCTGCAACCTTCCATTTCTCATCGCAGGTATTGACGAACCCCAGATATTTTTGCCGGTTATCGTAAAAGCGAAACGGGCGTCTTTTCGAAGAATCGGACTGACTAGGTGCCTGCGCCTGCGCTTGTGCAGCCTTGGCTTGTTGTTGTGTCTTAGTCTGGGCATCACCGTTGATGGTCGAGCCCATGGTGTAGGCTCGTGGACCAGGGGACAGGTTAAGTGGGTTTACCGCTGCGCCGTTGCGATGCATAAAAGTCTGAATCTTCTGCACAGTGTTCAGAGTTATGCCTTTGCCGGTGCGCAGGCGTTGACAGAGCTTTCCATCGTTGACAGCCTGACGGCCAAATGTGCTTTCCGCCATATCGCTAGAGCGGCAGAAATCTTCGATTTCACTTAATAGTCTGCGGATAGATTCCTGCGGGCCTGATGCGTCTTGTGTCTGCACTGATTTTCCCTCGTAAATGTCAGGCTGTTGCTGGAACAGTTCTGATCATTGGCCCCTGGGCGCACGTCTAGTGAACATTAGTTGAACATTAGTGAATAATTGGTATCCTGTAAATAGTTTTTTAAAAAGTAAAAAAAAACGAACTCAATATGGGCAATATCCCATAAAGTCAAGAAAATAGGTAAATCAAGATAGAAAATAGAGAACATTCAAATGTTTGTATCGCCTAAAGGTTTCGGATATTAAGAAAATTTAATTAAAAGTGGTCAAAAGCCCACAATCGCCCACTCCTGCCCACTTAATTAAAAATATCCTGGCACCGGGGAATTCTGTTCGATTCGATGGTGGCTACCCTGGCCGGGCGATACCGGCCGGATCGCTAACCCTTGGTGTTGGCACGGTTGCACGGTGTGGACATTCTTTTGGCAGTAAATACAACGCCAAAGCATTCGGGTGTTAAACTTTTTCTGACGCCTCATCTACTTGAAGATAGGAAACGCCACCTCGAGCTATGAACTGTTGAACAAATCCAGGCCGATCTCAGAAAAACGTGAAGCTCTTTTTGACCGTTGCGACACATGAGTGCCCGAAAAACAGGAGAAGTTGAGTGAGTACTGATATTGAGACGCTGCGTAGAATCTTAGGCGCGAGTCAAGTCATTGCGGTTGTCGGTTTATCGGCTAACTGGTGGCGCCCAAGCTATTTTGCAGCGAAGTACATGCAAGACCATGGGTACCGGATTATTCCGGTTAACCCGAACTACAAGGAGATACTTGGAGAGCGTTGCTACCCCTCGTTGGAAGATATTCCAGACGATATCAATATTGACATAGTGGATGTGTTTCAGCGCGCCGAACTGGCGCCACCACTGGCGCACAGCGCTGTCGCAATCGGAGCAAAGATCTTCTGGCTGCAATTGGGAATTGTCAACGATGAAGCCGCCGATATTGCCCGTCAGGGCGGGCTCGGCGTGGTGATGGATTATTGTGTAAAGATTGAACACGGCCGCTTGATGGGTGGTCTGAATCTATTTGGTGTATCTACGGGGGTTATCTCAGCGAAACGCCCGAAGTGGCTGGTTTATTGAGGACATACTATGGCTGATCGCGAATTTGGATTCGAAACTCAGTGTCTGCATGCCGGCCAACTACCGGATGCCGCAACCGGCGCCCGTGCGGCTCCGATCTACCAGACTACCTCCTACGTGTTTGACAGCACTGATCACGCAGCGAGCCTTTTCAACCTGCAGACCTTCGGCAATGTGTACTCGCGAATGATGAATCCGACCAATGCCATGCTTGAGGAACGCCTGGCAACACTTGAAGGTGGCCGGGCAGGATTGGTAGTCGGCTCAGGCATGGCAGCGCAGATGGTTGCGCTGCTGACTCTGCTGGAATCTGGGGATGAACTGGTCTCTGCCAGTACCTTGTATGGCGGCACCTATTCCCAGTTTGATTACTCTTTCAGGCGTATGGGTATTAATACTCATTTTGTCGATCCGGATGACCCCGAGAACTTTGCAAAGGCCATTACACCAGCAACCAAGGCCGTATATGCCGAGACGATCGGTAATCCGCTGAACAATGTGCTCGACATATCAGCAGTCGCCAAGATCGCACACGATGCTGGCGTGCCGCTGGTGATCGACAATACCTTTGGCACCCCGTACCTGTGCCGCCCCTTTGAGCACGGGGCTGATATCGTAGTGCACTCGGTGACCAAGTGGATCGGTGGCCACGGCAGTTCGATCGGCGGCGCCGTTATTGAATCCGGAAAGTTTCCGTGGGATAACGGCAAGTTTCCCGGCATGACCGAGCCCTCAAAGGGGTATCACGGCATTCGTTTTTACGAAACTTTTGGCGATTTCGGTTTTGTGACTAAGGCCCGCATGGAAACCCTGCGTACCTTGGGGCCATCGATGAGCCCGCTCAGCGCGTTTCTTTTTCTGCAGGGACTGGAAACATTACCGCTGCGCATGGATCGTCACTGCACCAATACCCTGGCGGTTGCGCGGTTCCTTGACGATCATCCTCTGGTCTCCTGGGTCAAGTACGCAGGTCTGCCGGACAACCCGTATCATCAACTGGCACAAAAGTACCTGCCCAAAGGCGCTGGTGGCGTACTGACCTTCGGTATTCGAGGTGGGCAGGCGGCAGGCATCCGGTTTATCGAAAGCGCACAGTTTTTAAGCCACCTGGCGAATGTAGGAGATGCCAAGACCTTAGTGATTCACCCAGCGTCAACGACGCATCGCCAACTTAACGAAGAAGAGCAGGCGAGCGCAGGGGTGAGTCCGGACATGGTTCGCATGTCTGTGGGCCTGGAAACCCTGGACGATATTCTTTGGGATATCGAACAAGCGCTAGCCAAATCTCAGGAATCCTGAGCGCTATCCGGAGCTATTGATAAATATGGCCTGCTGTCATTATTACCAGCTAACCCCCGGAGGCGATCAGCTTTTTTCGGTTGACGTCAGCAAAGTGCGTTTTGGCCCTGGTGCTATTGACGAGGTGGGCCAGGAAGCCCGATTACTAGGGATCAGTCGCGTGGCGGTCTTTACCGACAGGCGCGTCGCAGAATTATCTCTTTTTTCCGATGCCATGGCCGCTATTCGCGGCGCAGATCTTGATCCTGTGGTCTATGACACCGTTCGGGTAGAGCCAACTGACCAGTCATTTCGTGAGGCTATTCAATTTGCGGCAGACGATAATTTCGATGGCTTTATCTCGATCGGAGGTGGCTCGGTGATGGATACCTGCAAGGCTGCCAATCTGTACAGCACCCACCCGGCCGATTTTATGGATTATGTGAATGCGCCAATCGGTCAGGGTTTGCCAGTGCCGGGTAAGCTGAAGCCACACCTGGCTTGTCCGACAACAGCCGGTACAGGAAGTGAGTGCACCGGCATCGCAGTGTTCGACCTGGCGGAAATCGAGTGTAAGACCGGGATTGCTTCGCGGTCGATGCTGCCCGATCGAGCCATTGTCGATCCTCGCTGGACCGATACATTGCCTTCCAGCGTCATGGCCGCGACCGGATTTGATGCGATCAGCCATGCCTTGGAGGCGCTTACTGCCAAGCCTTTCAGCTCACGCCCGTCGCCGGTAGATGCCTCAGCTCGACCAATGAGCCAGGGAGCCAACCCTTGGAGCGACATGGCCTGTCGTGAGGCGCTGCGTCAGTGCGGTGAGTATCTGGTGCGTGCCGTAAACGATGATTCAGACCATGAGGCACGCCACGGCATGATGTACGCGGCGACTCTGTCTGGTATGGCTTTTGGCAATGGCGGTTGTCATTTACCACACGCGATGTCCTACCCGGTATCAGGCCGGGTGTCAGATTTCTTCCCCGAAGGATACCCTCATGATGAGCCTATTTGTCCGCACGGCATGTCGGTGATCGTCAATGCGCCTGCCGCTTATCGTTTTACCGTAACCGGCTGTCCCGACCGGCACCTTGAGGGCGCCCGCTTATTGGGTGCAGACACTCAAGAGGTTGTCGCATCTGAAAGTGGCGAGTTACTGGCGCGCCATCTTCAAAAGATGATGCAGGTTACCGGCATACCCAACGGGATCAGTGGTGTGGGTTTTACCCAGGATCACGTGCCGGGTCTTGCGCAGGCAGCAGCGACTCAGCAGCGTCTTTTGTCAATGGCGCCGCGGCCAGTGAGTGAGCAGGATCTTCACAATCTTTATAACGACGCTCTGAGTTACTGGTAACCCACCCATTTCGCCAAGGGAACTGAGCGGTAGCGCACCCTAAGTTATCTCGCCGTTACTGCGGCGAAGAACGATTGCGGTGGGACTAGTCTGAACTTTAGTATTTAAGCCATCGGGCCTGTGGCTGATGGGTCGACGTATTCAGCACGCACAATAAGGATTGTGATATGACCATTGTTATTTCTAATATTAAGACAACGCCGGTTCTCGTGCCTTTCAGGCGTCCTCCAGTGACAGCCAGTGGCGCCATTAGCGAACTACCCTTAGTTCTTCTTGATGTGGAAACTGATGCCGGGCTGACGGGCCATGCCTATCTGTTTGTATTTCTAAAATCGATGTTAAAGCCAACCATGGGTTGTGTGGCTGCAATCGAAGAACTGGTGCGGGGTATGAGCGCTGACCCAGAGCAGGTTGACCCGTTATTGCGACAGCGGCTTCGATTGTTGGATATTCACGGTATTCTCGGCCAAGTGCTGGCAGGGTTAGACATGGCACTTTGGGATATACGGGCAAAATCTGAAGACCTTGCGCTAGCTAAGGTGTTAGGTGATCCGAAAGAATACGTGAAGACTTATAACAGCTGTGGCCTTTGGCTCGAAAAGGGAGATCCAGAGAAACTCGCGGATCAGGCGCAGGAGTTACTTGCTGAGGGTGATTTCAGCGCAGTCAAGCTGCGACTGGGTTATGAGACTTTTAAAGAGGATCTCGCGGTGGTTCGTGCCGTTAAGCGCAGTTGTGGTGGCGCGGTCGATCTGATGAGCGACTTCAATCAGGGGCTTGACCCAAAAGAGGCGCTTCTTCGCTGCCAGGCACTGGATGGAGAGGGGTTGTACTGGATCGAGGAGCCTGTTCGATATGATGATTACCACAGTTCATCCGTAATAGCAGCAGCAGTGGATACCCCGATCCAGACGGGTGAGAATCTACTTAACCCACTTGAATTCCAGAAAGCTCTGAAAGCCAAAGCGGCTGACTTCTATATGCTGGATGTACAGCGAATCGCCGGTGTCTCTGGCTGGCGTGCAGCCGTCACCCTACCGGAGGCTGAAAGCATTCGCGTATCTACTCACCTTTTCCCAGAGATCAGCATTCACCTGATGGCCACGACCAACAACGCCCACTGGCTTGAGTATGTCGACTGGGCCAGCCCGGTAATTCGTGAACCTATAGTTGCTTCAGGCGGCAAGGTGCAAGTACCGACGACTATCGGAAATGGTATCGAATGGGATGACGAAGCTGTAGCGCGCTATCAGGTGGAGTAATGCCACTGATGTCGTGAGTCCCTATTCAGAGCCGCCGACAATTCGAAAATCACGAGCCGGGTAA
>Ga0209252_1000114_pt1 | contig 64603 bp, 59 predicted proteins | sample SaaInlV_135m_DNA_3_FD_184673 | JGI IMG/M metagenome (GOLD analysis project Ga0209252, IMG submission 184673) | Marine microbial communities from expanding oxygen minimum zones in the Saanich Inlet - Saanich Inlet SI074_LV_100m_DNA (SPAdes) (version 2) | ecosystem: Environmental > Aquatic >... | reverse complement strand
ATTATCACTCGCAAGATCGCCCCTATTTATTTTTAGTTTTGGTTGGGCGCAATCACCTGAAAAATGGGGATATGATTGGGATAAATATCTCAAGTTAAATGAAGGTGATATTGTTGATTTTGGTCCGAAACCTTATTTCCAAATGACACTCATTAATCCGTTTTAGGTCGAATATTTCGTCAGTGATCTTCCACGTTAATGATAGTACATATTTACGTTTTATTATCAAAACTATACCCCACGCCATTTTTTTACTTAGTGTTACTTAGCGTTCTTCGTGGCAAATAAAATAGGTCAATTATGAAAAATACAATCACATGGTTTGAGATAAATGTTTCAAACCTAAAACAAGCGATGCAATTTTATAATCATGTATTGCAAATTGAAATGAAATTTTTAGATCTTGACGTTGCTGAGTCTATGGCATTTTTCCCCGATGATGGTGTGAACGGAGCATTAGTAGAAGAAGAAGGGTATGTTGCGCCTGAGCATAGCGGTGTTATGCTTTATTTTGACGGAAGTTCTGGTATTGACCCTTATTTAAAACGGGTGGAAGAAGCTGGTGGGAGTGTCGTTGTACACAGAACAATAATTGCAGATGAAATTGGATGTTGGGCAGCCTTTGAAGATATAGATGGAAATGTGTTAGCTTTTTATGAACCAACGAAATAAAAAGTAATTTTGTAATTCAATAATAAATTTTTTATATTAAAACCAATAGCGCCTTAAGGAAATAGAAAAAATTAATCCAGAAGCATTTATAGTTGGTTTGTTATCTATCCAAACGGCTGGTTTTTGTTCTGTCTTGTCATTTCCATCTTCATCCTCTTCTCCGGTTTTTGCCGTATAAGTCCAAGCAAGATTATTGGTGGCTAAAACATGACTGATTGAAAAAAGGAGATCACGGTGTTTTCCAATTTGAACACCAAAATTCAACCCAATAGCTGGCATGACCAATAGACCATGTACAACATGATCATCATCATCTTCTGTAAATACCAAACAAAATGGTAAATCAAAAGCCGTGGAAACTGTAGTCCCAAATCTAGATAATAAAGTGAAATCCATGGTGCCACCAAAACCTAAATACAAGTCTAAATCATTTCGAGAATCTTGTACCAATCCAATATGACCATTTAGACTTCCGGAAAAGGACCTAAAAGGATTTAATAATAATCTACCAGTCAAATCATAATGTGGTGTTTGCCCATAGGAAAATTTCCACTCAGCTACGGATATGTTTTTTAGTATTTCATATGCTTTATGTCCTTCTTTTACTTTTCGCCATTTGCGAATAATTTTTGCTTTACTTGCATCCGGTCCTACTTCGGTAATGAGTGCTAAGCCCCGGGATTTTCCAGGCAAAGTAACCGTTTTTCCCTTATATGTTTTTTGTTTATCCTTGGACGATATTTCAAAATAATCTCCTTTTTGAAGTCCTAGGTTTTCTCCGGATAAAATTGAAATCATATTACCGTCAACATCCATCACTTCACTGGTAATGGTATAGAGTTCTTTCAATTCTCCTTTAATTTGGAATGCAATATATTGTAGGGCTTTTTCCAGAGATGCATCTCTGTTCCCGCCGGTAAAACTAGCATTTAAATTGAAGGAACCTTCTGAAATACCTATTTCCACATTGACAAGGCGAACTGTGGCATTGATAACTGTATGAATATTATTTTCTAATTCTAATTTCCTTTTTTCTTTTTCACTATTGGTATTATCTATTGCTGCAGTGACTGTTTTTTTCACCACCCATGAAAACAAGGTTTCATCCTTGTCCTCTTCCTCATCTCTCTTTTTCTTATCATCCTTTTCTTTGGGGACGCCTTTTTGCCCGAAATGAATTATGTCTATAATCAATGCTTCTTCCGCTGCAGCCAATTCACCCAGTTCTACAATCTGATCATCTGAAACCATTCCAGACATTTGAAAAGCCTGTTCTTCCAGAATTTCTTCTACCAAATTGCGATCAATTACTTCAAATCGTCCAATGGATGTTGCCGCTTCAGCAACAATGGAAGTGATTTTATCCGCTACATTTTTATGTTTATCTTGAGATGCAGGTAAAATCATCACAGATTTTTTTTCAAGGGTAAGACTTTCGTCCAGTTCTTGTGGTAAACCCATAGAGGTAACGAGAATAGGAATGATTAAATAGTGTTTCATTAAAATGTCCAATTAAGAGGTCTGTTCAGGGCTATAGTTATGAATACGGAAGCAGTTTCAAAGTTGAAGGGTTTTTCTTTAGGAATATCTTGGGTTAGTCCACAAACGAGTGACATACCCTTTTTGAATGAATATTGAATTTCACCCAAAATCTGAAATCGTGACAAATCTGTATTTTCATTTTTTTCACTTATTTGTTGAAAATATTCAAATTCTATTTTTGTTTCAAATGTACCAATTTTTTGATCTACTGTAAATCCACCACGGGCATAAGATGTTTTTTGTTCCGTATTTAAATAATCTGAATTATCGAATGCAAATCCTATTTCAGTAGTCATATTTCCGGATTCTTTATTTTGTATAAGCCATCCTAATCCTTGGTTATAATGGTAGCGGAGATCTACATCAATAAAAGTATTTTTTTCATAAATGAGTGTCGTGTATGAATAAAACTTATCAAATGACATATAGCGGCGACTGGTTTTCTGGCGAATTCGAATTTCCTGATCTTTTTCGAAAAAATGACCATAGAACCTAATATCTTGAAACGTGTGTGACGTTGTTCGTTTCAAGCGAGCGTAAGAAGCAATCCCTAAATTATTAAATTGAACATTAACGGTACCCAAGCGATAGTAATTTTTCCAATCGGGAAGTTCTGTTTTAGGTTCATGGGCAAAAATCAACGTGAAAAAAATGACCGGTAAAAATCGTTTCATTATTGCTTAATTTTTTTCCCACTTTGCATCAAGAGAATTGCAATGCTTGTAAAAACGACGGTTAAAATTAATGCCATCCAAAAACTAACACTAACAGATGAGTCGCTAACACCCAAAATTGTATATCTAATCCCATTAATCATGTAATAAATAGGATTAATAAAACTCAAACTTTGCGCCCATTCCGGAAGCATCTTGATTGAATAAAAAATTCCACCTAAAAAACTTAACGGTGTCAGGAAAAAATTCTGCATCATGGCAAGTTGATCCCAACTTTCTGTCATTTGACCCAGGATAAGTCCCATACTGGCAAAAGCCCAAGAGACGATAAAAATGAAAACAACAGTCCCAAATGGATCAACCACGGTTAAATCCGTAAGAATAATTCCCAACATTAAAACCAAAATACCATTCACAAATCCTCGGACGGTGCCGCCAATAATGTAAGCCAGAGAAATCTCCAAACCAGATAAAGGTGCTGTTAATAGATCGGGTAATTGTTGGAGCAGTTTCATTTGTAACATAGACGAAGATGTATTAGCCGAGGCATTGGTGAGTGTATTCATCATAATCAATCCGGGTAAAATAAACAAAGTATAAGGGATGCCCTGAATTTCGGAAATGCGCTGTTCCAACGTAAATCCAAAAATAACAATGTACAATCCTGATGAAATAAGTCCCGGCAATACGGTTTGCCGATACACAGAAAAGAACCGTCCAACTTCACGCTTAATTAACGTACTTAGGCCGATCCAATTCATTCGTTGATTCCTTTTCCGGTTAAATTCAAAAACACATCTTCCAAGGATGAAACTTTGGATTCAATACTTTGGATATGCACATCCGCTTTGGATAATTGGCGAATAATTTTTGGCATGGCCGAATCAGGATCTTTTACCGAAAAATGAAGTTTGTTTTCATTTTGTGTATAGGAAAAATCCTTTAAAACAGAATCGAAATCATATTCGCCATGACCTAATTGAACCGAAATACCGGCAGTTCCTAATTCTCTTGTTAATTCTATAGGTGATCCTTCCTTTAAGATTTTTCCATTATTAATAATAGCTACGTTTTCGCAAAGGAATTCTGCTTCTTCTATATAATGGGTTGTGAGCAGAATTGTTTTTCCAAGAGCATGAAGGTCGCGAAGATATTGCCAAAGATCATGACGTAATTCTACGTCAACACCGGCTGTAGGTTCATCCAAAATGATAATATCAGGGTCATGAACCAAAGCTTTTGCTATTTGAAATCGTCGCTTCATCCCACCAGATAATTGACGTAAACGAGACGTTCGTTTTCCGGATAATCCTAGACGATCCAATAAGTCATCAATTTTGGGTTTAGCTTCTGTTTGTGTGAGCCCATAATACCCAGCTTGGAAATACAGTAATTTTTCGATGGGGAAAAACCAGTCTACAGAAAGTTCTTGTGCAGCAATTCCAATTTTACTCCGAGTGAATCGGAAATCTTTCACCGTATCTTTCCCAAAAACTTTCGTGGATCCTTTATCACGAAATACCAGTCCAGTTACAATATTGATAGTGGTTGTTTTTCCAGCGCCGTTGGGACCAAGAAGCCCAAAGAACTCACCCTCTCTAATTATCATATCTACACCTTGCAGAGCATGAACATCTCCATAGGATTTTGTTAATCCTTTTATCTGAATTGCAGGTGTTTGCACTGAGCCTATTCGAATCCGATTTGCATTTCGAACGGACTTGGGAAATCATACCCATCCGCATCGGGAAAGTGGACAACAGAAACGATAAATCCCCAGGGGATTAATATGGACGCTTCTAGTTTTTTTGTTTTACTTTTACCTTTTCCAGTCTTATTTGGAACTCGAAATCCAGGGTGATAAATCCACATTCCATTTCCATCATATCCTTTCACATGGACAAATAATTTATCTTTATCGATTCCTATTTTTTTAAGAGGTTCATGGTTCTCAAGTACTAATAAAATTAAATCACCAACTACTTCTTCAATTTTCATCATGTCAATTCCCATTCGTTAATAAGGGACAAATTTATAGATTGCGCCTAAATAATCCACTACATAGAGTTCACCTAAATTATCTTCACCAAATGATGCAATAAATAAAGGTAAATCTTCACTGGTTTTTTTCAATGTTGTACGGAGATTCTTGAATTTTATTGGTTCATTATTCTTCTGCTTAAAAGACCAAATTCTACCGGTACAATAATCCCCGAAAATGTAAGTTCCTTGAAGTTCTGGTAATGTAGCACCGCGATACACATACCCACCCGTTACGGAGCATCCCGTGGCTTCAGCTTCATCCATACCTATGAGGATCTTCATATAATTTGCATTGTTTGGATATTCGTGAATCGGTTTGATCAATCCTGTTGTATCACATAATTCTGCAGGATTATAACAATGGTCAGCTTCCATAATCCGCCAGCCAAAATTCGCACCTTTTGCTTCATCCCACGGTGTCCAATTTACTTCTTCCCATAGATTTTGCCCAACATCGCCAATAAGAAGATTATTTGTTTTTTGATCAAATGAAAACCGCCATGGGTTTCGTAATCCATAACAAAATATTTCTCCACGTTTATCTTTTTGTTTTCTAAATGGATTATCTTTAGGGATTTGATATGGGTCTCCGTTATCCACATCAATTCTAAGTATAGCGCCCAATAGCGTATTTAAGTTTTGGGCATTGTTGAAAGGGTCGCCCCATTTTCCTCCATCCCCGAATCCGATATATAGCATTCCATCTTTAGGTCCAAATGTCATATGTCCGCCATTATGATTCCCAAATGGCTGGGCTAATTCTAATATTATTTTTTCTGAATTTTTATTGGCAATTTCCGGATTTTCTGAGACAGAAAATCTAGATACAATGGAAGTATCATTTTTATTTACATAGTTGACAAAAAAGAATCCATTGCTGAAATAGTCAGGATGGAAAGCCAGTCCCAGCAATCCTTCTTCACTTCCCGGAACGAGTGATCCATGGACTCTGTCTGAAATATCTAAAAATGGTTTTTCTAACGTTTCACCATTTTTAATAATATGGATTTGTCCTTTTTGGTTCAATATGAATAATCGAGAATTATCTCCTTTTGCTTGAGTGAGATAAAGTGCTTTCGCAGGAACATTTGCAACTTTTCTTAGGGCTAGATTTTGCCCAAATGAAAAAGATATTAAAATTGAAAGAAAGAATTTCATAATGGAATTTAGAATATTTTCATCCATAATCCATTTTGAGCTTTAACGTTTTCTTCAAACATTCATAATTCCTTTTGAGCTTTAATATTTTCTTTAAACATCCATAATCCCTTCAAAGTCTCCTGATTTTGAATTATTTTTTTACCTTTACTAAAAATTCTTCTTCAGTTAAAACATGAACATCCAAATCTTTTGCTTTTTTTAATTTTGATCCAGCTCCCGGTCCAACCACGACAAAGCTGGTTTTTTTACTGACAGATCCAGCGGCTTTCCCACCCAGTTTTTCAACCATATCTTTTGCTTCTTTCCGGGACAATTTCTCCAAAGCTCCTGTAAAGACAAATGATAATCCTTCAAACGATTGATTTTCAATGGTATCTACATTTGCCAATGTCACACCATTGTTTAAACAATTTTGGACTATTATTTTATTAGATTCATCAGACCAAAATTGCACCACAGTTTCAGCAACAATTGGACCAATCTCATCAATTTCCTCTAACGCTTCAATGGACGCATTTTGAAATTTTTTCAAATTTCCAACATACTGTTTTTCAAAAACTTTTGCAATATGCTCCCCCACATTCCGAATGCCCAGGGCATATACAAAACGAGCAAAAGTTGTTTCTTTTGATTTCGAAATTGCATCAATCAAATTTTCTGCTGATTTTTCTCCTAAGCGTTCTAAATCCGCTAGTGTCTTTTTTTCTAAGGTAAAGAGATTATCGATTGAATGAATTATTTTTTCTTCCACCAATTGGTCCACAATTTTCTCACCGAGTCCATCAATATCCAATGCCAATTTGGAAGCAAAATGATGAATTCTTCCTTTAATCTGTCTGGGGCAAGAAATATTACCACAGCGTAAAATAACTTCACCTTCAGGTCGATATGTTTCGTGTTCGCAGACTGGACAATTATTCGGAATTTGAAAAGGGTGAGTTATTTTGGGCCGTTTTTCTAGGATGACTTTCATCACTTTGGGAATAACATCTCCAGCTCGTTCGATTAAAACCGTATCTCCAATTCTAATATCTTTCCGATCAATTTCGTCTTGATTATGAAGCGTTGCATTGGTAACCGTGACGCCGGCAACATAAACAGGTTCCAATTTTGCAACTGGCGTTAATGCACCGGTTCGCCCGACTTGGACCTCAATATCATGAATAACGGTCGTGGCTTGTTGCGCTTTAAATTTCCCTGCTATTGCCCATCTCGGGGATCGGCTTCGAGTACCCAACGTTTCGCGTTTTTCATAACCATTCACTTTAAACACAGTCCCATCTATTTCGTAGCGAAGTTCATTTCGTTGAGCTTCCAGTTTTTGATGATATTGAATGAGTCCTGATGAACCAACAACAGTTTGAATTAATGGATTAACGGGCAATCCCCATTTTTTTAATGCAGTTAAAAAGGATGAATGGTTAGCAAAATAAACCCCTTCTATCATTCCTGCTTCATAACAATATATGGACAATGGACGGTTTGCGGTTATGGCAGGATCTAATTGTCTGAGGCTTCCTGCCGCAGCGTTTCGGGGATTGGCGAACGCAGGTTTATCACTTGATTCTTGCTGTTGATTCAGCTTTTTAAAATCATCTTTCCGGATGAAAACTTCACCTCGAATCTCTAATAATGATGGTGCATTTAAATCGTCGATTCTAAGGGATAATGGAATTCCGCGAATCGTTTTTAAATTATGAGTAATATCTTCCCCGGTGTAACCATCTCCTCGTGTTGAACCATGAACAAATGTTCCATTTTCATAAACCAATTCAACACCAAGCCCATCTAATTTTGGTTCTGCCATATACACGACAGATTCTTCATCTAGCCCTTTTTGTATCCGTTCATCAAAAGCCGACAATTCATTTTCATTCATAGCGTTTGCCAAAGATAACATGGGAATTCTGTGTGGGATGGAGCCGAATTCTGGAATAGGAGAAGCACCCACCCTTTGCGTAGGTGAATTTTTGGTAATTAAGGATGGGTTGTCATTTTCCAAGGATTCCAATTCTCGCAACATGGTATCATATTCACCATCGGAAATGCTTGGGTCATTCAGGACATAGTAACGGTAATTATGGTCATGGAGTGCTTCACGAAGTTCCACGATTCGCTTTTCAGGCTTCATTGATTCAAGCGGGCTTTTTGTTTAAAGTGTTGAATTGGGTCAATCAATAATTTGTTCATTGGAAAAATAATGCCTAATGAATCCAACGGAGCGCCATAGATTTTTGAACCAGTATTCAAAACAAAATAATATTGCAAATGAGTCCCAGGATATTGTTTTGGATCGTACCTGAATTGATAATGGCCATGAATACCTTTCAAGAGAAACTCTTGATAATATTTCATGGAATCTGTTTTAAAAAACAGTGTCGCTGTTGCAACTGAATCATCAGGAATATTGGAAATAAATTCTAGAGTGTGTGGTCGGTCTTTATATAACGGACTTGGTGCTGCATGAAAAATTCGATGATTTCTAAAAAGGGAAGGATCATCGTTTCGAACTTGATATTCAATTTGGGCGAACAGTAAAATGGGGATACAAAAAAGAAGTTTTAACACAATTCACCATATTGGCTATAACACTTTAAAGTAACGCGTTCTACTGTTTTATTTTCTAAATCATAAATGTCGCATGCGTCAAATGGTTTAGCGTAAATGTGAAGACTCACTGCAGGCTCATTAAAAATATTTTCTACAGAATGAATTTCAGCAGGTCCATCTAAAAACCCTTTGTCACCTGTGACCAAATTATTCATTTTTAATTCAATTGGGGTTTCTGAAAGGATACTATAATCGCAAAATTGGAGTTTCCCTTTTTCTACACGAGCCCAACATTTTTCTCCTTCATGGCCATGCACGGGCGCTACTTGTCCGGGTCCCCAACAAATGACGAGAATTTCAAAAAGTTCATCTCTAAATACAAGATTTCTTGTATAAAATTTATTTTCAAAAAAACAATATTTTTCACGGTCATCCATTTTGAATTCATAAGCTTCCAAATAGGCAGTTACATCTGCAACGGGAAAGTCTTGTTTTGCAAATTCGTGTAGTTTATCAATTAAATCTTTCATGAGTCATCCATAGGTTTTGTGCATTCGAACCAAGGATCAAAATGAAGGTCGGCTAAAAATATCTCTTTGTCTTTGTTCCCTTCAATTTGCTTCCCAATGTCTTTTGCTTTTAGAAAATATTCATTCATTTTTTCTGAGTGTCCAGAAGCTCCATGGGTCCGGGCTAACGCTTCTTCGCCTTTCCCCAATACTGAAAATACATGGGATATCATCCATTCACCTCGTTGTTCATTTAAGAGTTGAAATTCTTGGGAATTTTGCCAATGATATAGAGAAGCTTTTGCAAAAGCGAGCATTCGATGATCATCTGTGTCGTTTCTATCCTTTTTCTCTAAAAGTTTCCAAGTTTGCTGGTTGAGTTCTATGCCCATATAATGGTGAATTTTTTCAAAGGTATTTTCCAATTATCCTCCTGCAATTGTTAAACAATCTTTCCGCCATTTATTTTCATTGAATGAATTATCTACAAAAAATTCCTTAGAACAGTCAATTTTCGATTTTGCCACAGCTGGCAAAGCTTTATCACCAAAATGCATAATAAGTACTGCTTCTGTAAACGTTGTTTTTGACACATTGGCAATTTGGCTCATGGCATTAAATCCAAATAGCAGGGATTCATTCACATTGCCGACAGTTGATTCAATTTCTAATTGGATAACCATTTCACCCCGGTTTTGATAAAAGCGTTGCCCAATCAAATCGGGCGCATTTTTTGCTGCATGAAAATATTCTTTCAACATGATGGTAATTTGCGTGTCCCCAAATTTGGGTGAATCCGCAAAAACAATTTGAAGAATTAGAAGTGGGATAATTCGTTTTATTATTAAAATCACAACCGTCTTTTTATCAAAATTCCCATCAAAAATAGGAATAGAATTCCAACGGAAATTAAGGTTTTTTGAAACCGTTCTGTAGTATAGATAACTGACTTTGCATTTAAAAAATAATGTTGAGTTAGTAAAGAATCCAATCCAAACTTCCAAATGAGAGTGTCTACATTCGTTTCAGTTGCATTGGTTACGACAGTTTGACCGGGCATAAGCACTTTTAATATAAAAGAGTCATCATTCAAGTCTATTGTTGACTTTAGTAATTTCTCATGCGTCTCCATTGCTAAGGCCAGTTTGCGGGGGAATTCTGAATCGATATTGAATGGTTTTAATAATTCTTTTAAAAAGTCAATTCTGTTTTCTTGGATTTTTTTCAAATCATCTAAAGTAGAGATTCTTGCAAATGAATTTCGTAAATGATTCACCAATCTTTGATTCAAAATACTTTGATTATTTGACAAGGAATCCTGAGATAAATCATTTAATCCTTTTTCCATTAAGACTGTAAGCGCTTCGGGAAGCCAATAGAGAGAATCTGGGTTTTCTGATAAAATAGCCTCATATAATTTAGGATAATCTTCTTTTATTTTTCGTCCTTTAATATCAAGTAAAAAAGTATATTCCGTACTAAACCATGTTTTTGTAGCTGATCGGGAAAAAGAATAACCCAAGGAAATTTCATCATCCGGAAAAAATAAGATTGCACTATCTCGATGAATTCCTTCTGTCACAAAAAGCCAATTATTTTTTTCATCGTCATCAAGTAATTTTGAGTTGTTCACCCAATCCGGGAAATTATGTGGATGAACAAAATCTTGATCAAAAATATCCGTAGAATCGCCTCTACTTTCAAATTTGAAATAAGTTTGCCCATCCGGGTGTAGTTGGATAAAAATCCGATGCTCTACACATGAAAACAAAACGAGAATCAAGAGCAAAAAATGAATTTTAAACTGGGTTGTCATAGCCAAGAATTTACAGATGGAAAATGTGTTATGGGGAGTTGCACTACATGGCTCAAATATGTTACTTTCACTCATACCTAGACGAGGCAGAATGTTCAAAAATCTATCCACATACCTAATTCTTATTGGCAGCCTTCTTGCTGTTGATTCTCCCCGAACGTCCGTTGTTCGTACCGATTTTGGGTTCATTGATTATGCAAATCGTATCATTGTATCCCGCGGAACTGCTGAGATTACTCAGAAAAATTCTTCTACAGGTGAGTTACAGTTGATTGAAAAAAATCTGAAACTATCTAAGGGAGAAGCTCGTGCACGCGCCCGAGAAAATTTACTGGATCTTATCAGGATGGTTCATTTTGATTCTCGAACTGTGGGCGAACTCATGGTGAGTGATCGCTTGATTGAAAGTCAAGTTGAATCTTTGGTAGGCAGTGCATATCAGCAGGGAGAAATCGAATACTTAGAACGAAATGAAGTTGCGATTGCTTTAGCTATAAAAATGTCCGGTTTAGCAGAAATCCTAGTGGATGCGACTGGGTATTTAAATGAAGGTGTTGCACAATCTGCTTATCTTATGACTCGAGCAGCAACACCGAAAAGTGAACGTACCTCCGGTGTAGTTATTGATGCTCGGAATATTTATCATATTCCCGCTATGGTTCCAAAGGTGTTTAATGAAGATGATAAATTGGTTTATGGTCCAAGACATTATACACGATCCAGATCTGTGAATCGAGGTCCTATTGGGTATGCACATTCAATGGATGATGGGAATGTTCGTCGCCGTATCGGGAATAATCCACTATTGGTTGAAGCAGTAAGTAGCCTGGATGATATTAATTTGACTGTATCGAATATGGATGCGGAACGAATTCGAGATGTGGAAAAGAAATTTGGACTACTTACAAACTGTAAGGTTCTTGTTCTTCTTAAATAATTTTAAAAAAACCTTGTGAAATTCAGGTATGGATAATTTTAAAACGGCCGTTCTTTTGTTGCAGGACGGTCGTTTTTTTTACTTTTATTAAAAATATATTTTATGCAAACTAAACGAATCATTGGATATGACCTTGCACGTGCTTTAGCTATTTTTGGAATGGTGATTGTAAATTATAAGGTGGTGATGGGTGGTGTTGCAGGATCGGAATGGCTAAAATGGCTTGCAAGTCTATTTGAAGGAAGGGTTGCAGCCACTTCGATAGTTTTGATTTTAATTTGTATTCATCTTTCAGAAAAATTTAATGACAGTTTTATCGTTAACGCCTTAGTTCAAACGGGTCCCCTCGAATTGGTATTTAGGAAGGTTGCTTCTTGAGAAAGAAAGATTCAGCCATTTTAATTTTAAAAGATGGTAAAACGTTTTATGGTTTTGGTCTTGGGCAATCGGGCGAAACTATTGGTGAAGTGTGCTTCAATACGGGCATGTCCGGTTATCAAGAAATATTGACCGACCCATCTTATTGCCGGCAGATTGTTACCATGACATCGCCGCATATCGGCAACACCGGCATAAATCCGGAGGATAATGAATCAAGCCGAGTGCAAGTGGCTGGATTTGTTATCAAGGAAGAAACGAGTGTCCCATCCAATTGGCGATCGACCCAATCACTTGATGGTTATTTAAAAGAACAAAATATTGTTGGGATACAGGGTGTGGATACGCGTGCACTCACGCGCCACATCCGAGATAAAGGTGCTATGAATGGTATTATTTCTACCTTGGATTTTAATTTAGATCGTTTAAAACAAAAGTTATCAAAAGCGCTAGATATGACAGGGTTAGATTTGGCAAAGGAAGTTACGACTCAGGAACATTACGCCTGGTCATCCCTTCAAGCATCCGAACAAAACAATCCCCATAAAGTTGCTGCTATAGATTTTGGTATTAAAACAAACATTCTCCGACTCCTTGAAAACCACGGTTGTGACGTTACAGTTTTCCCCGCAAATATAACGGCTGATGAGATTTTGAATTTTAATCCGGATGGAGTTTTCCTTTCAAATGGTCCCGGCGATCCGGCAGCAGTTACTTATGCCATAGAAACAGTTCAATCTTTGTTAGGGAAAAAGCCAATCTTTGGCATTTGTTTGGGGCATCAAATATTAGCGCTCGCTTTAGGTGCTAAAACATTTAAACTCAAATTTGGACATCGTGGTATAAATCATCCTGTCAAAAATATAGATTCGGGAAAAGTAGAAATCACAAGTCAAAATCATGGATTTGCTGTGGATTTGGATTCGCTCCCAAAAAATGTAATACCCACCCATCTCAATTTAAATGATAATACAAATGCTGGCATTCGCTGTAATGAATTAAATGCATTCTCTGTACAATATCACCCGGAATCCAGCCCGGGGCCACATGATAGCCAATACCTTTTTAATCGTTTTATTGAGATGATGAAACCATGATTTTACAGACGAATAATCTCACAAAATCATTTGGGTCACGAAAAGCTGTTGATGGGCTTAATCTTGAAATTCCTGAGGGTGCTGTCTATGGATTTCTAGGTCCAAACGGAAGTGGAAAATCCACCACAATCCGCATGATGACAGCCTTGATTTCACCGGATGAGGGCGAAGTATTTATTCAGGGGAAATCGGTACAATCTCTGGGAAATGATGCCTTAGGACAAGTGGGCGCATTGATCGAAAAGTCCGATTTTTATAAACATCTTTCTGGAACGACTAATATAGAAATGTTGGCTCGAATGGATGGTACAGATTTTTCAAGAGTCCAATTTGTTTTAGAAAGAACAGGTTTAGCGAATCGTGGAAAGGATAAAGTAAAAACATATTCTCAGGGAATGAAGCAAAGATTGGGAATTGCGCAGGCACTTTTATCAAAACCAAAACTATTGATATTGGATGAACCAACAAATGGCTTAGATCCGCAAGGCATGAAAGAAGTAAGAGATTTAATTGGCGAACTATCTTCCGAAGGTATCGCTATTTTTATTTCCAGCCATTTATTAGATGAAGTTCAAAAAATGTGTTCTCATGTAGCAATGATCAGTTTAGGAAAACTCATTACAAACGGAAAGGTGAATGACATCTTAACAAATGCAGGGTTTGTAATGATAGAGGTTTTAGTTGATCAATTAGAAAAAGCTCAAGATTTGTTAAAAAGTTTAGAGTGGATTGGGCACGTTGACATAATTGATGAAGCATTACGGGTGAGTTTGGAAAAAGATCGTATTTCCGGGTTGGTTCAATTTCTAGTTCAAAATGAACTCAAAGTTTCAGCAGTCATTCCAAGAACCAGTTTAGAAGACTTGTATTTATCCATGGTGGGGCGGGAAAGAATCATATAATGGGTGGACTCATTTATAATGAACTTTTAGTCATTACCGGTCGATGGCGTAGTTATATCGGTTTTATTGGTATTTCGATTTTGATGCCACTTATATTATGGGGATTTAACCTTGGTGGTGGCAGTATTAATAGTGAGTATACGAGTCAACTGGGTGGCTCTTTTATTATGGTCGGTTCCGTCTTTAATTCATTGCTTGCCACTTATATTATCATGAATGCATTTTGGATTCACATACCGTTTTTGGTCACACTGGCTGCTGGGGATTCCGTAGCGGCAGATGGTGCCAACGGGGTTTTTAGAATTACACTTATTAGATCTACGAGTCGATTAAAAATACTGGTTTCAAAATTATTAGCCAGTTATATCTGCACAGCATCGCTACTCATTTTTTGCGCGTTCTGGAGTCTCGGCATTGGAAGTATTGTATTGGGAACAGGTGATTTGATTGTCATTGATAATGGTATATTAATTTTGGAACAAGGCGAAGCATGGCTTCGAATGATACTAGGATTTTCTTTAGCAATTTTGGTTATGTGTATGGTGGCTACACTTTGTTTTATGTTTTCTGCCATGGTGGATAATAGCGTTGGTCCTATCGTTGGAACGATGTTTTTAATCATAATTGGTTATTTGGTGATTGCAATTCCATTAGATTTTTTTGACAAAATAGAGCCTTATATATTTGTTCATTATTTTGATGTGTGGTTAGATGCTTTCAAAGATCCTATTCCATGGGAAAGCATTGGAAAAAAAACGAGTATTTTGGTTATTCATTCTGCAGCCTTTTTTGTGATTGCCGCAAGAGTTTTTATTCAGAAGGACATTAAATCATGAACCGAATACGAATAATCGTTTTTTTATTTTTAGGTGGATTACAGGCACAAATTCAAACTTTAGATCAAATCCAAGAAAAGGTGATGAATCAATTTGATCAAATAAATGACTATAGAGTGGATATTAAAATTTCGGTAAAAATGACAGGATTTAGGATGCCGCGTAAAAAAATTCGACTGTATTATAAAAAACCCGGTAAAATAAAAATTGATGCAGATGGATTCGCAATTTTACCGAAAACAGGTGTGGGTGGAAACCCAAAAGAGTATTTTGAAATGTTTGAAACAGTGATGAATATTTCTGAAGTTGAATTTGATGGTCTCTCGTATTATAAAATTACTGGAATAGTAAATCAAGATTCATTAAAAATCCCCGTATCCATTGATGAAAGCGATTCATTGAAAATTAAAATGGATGTATTAATTGATCCGAATCAATGGACGATAAATCAAGTAGATGTTTCATTGAATGCAAAAAATATTTTTATTTTTAAAACCATTTATACTGAGATTGATGGAATATACGTTCCTGAAAAATCTGAGTTTAGATTAGGAATAAAAGGTATTAGTAAATGGAGAACAAAGAATCCGCATTCCTTTGGCGGACCTTCAGATGGCACTCTAGATTTTGAATCGATTGCAAAAAAGGCTGGGTATGACTCAGAAAAAGATGAATTTGCTGGAACGATTTCTATGAATTTTTACAAATACAAATTGAATAAAGGATTGAAGGATAAAATTTTTGAATAAGTGTTCGAGAAAGTAAATGTTCATCTGATTAAGAAACATGAACATTTACACACTTTAACACTCAAACACTTAAAACAATGCCAAAACGAACTGACATAAAATCCATTTTAATTATCGGTGCCGGTCCCATTGTTATTGGGCAAGCTTGTGAATTTGATTATTCTGGTACGCAAGCAACTCAAGCACTCAAGGAGGAGGGTTATCGCGTCATTCTGGTTAATTCCAATCCTGCCACGATTATGACAGATCCTGAATTAGCGGATGCAACTTATATTGAACCCATCATACCGGAATATGTAGAAGCCATTATCCAAAAAGAAAAGCCCGATGCCATTCTCCCAACTGTTGGTGGACAAACGGCGCTCAATCTCACCATGGCTCTTCACAAATTAGGCATTTTAGAAAAATATAATGTGCAACTTATTGGGGCACAAGTGGACGCTATTGATAAAGCAGAAGATCGGGAACGTTTTAAAGAAGCCATGGACGCCATTGGAATTGATACGGCGCAAGGCGGATTTGTACACTCCTGGAAGGAAGCGGAATCACAGTTACATTTTATGAATTTCCCCATCATTATTCGGCCATCCTTTACCATGGGTGGAACCGGTGGATCCGTGGCTTATAATTTTGATGAATTTCAAGAATTGATCGAAAATGGGTTGAATGCCAGTCCCATTACGGAAGTGTTAATGGAAGAATCATTGCTGGGATGGAAAGAGTTTGAATTGGAGGTTATTCGAGATACGGCGGATAATGCCATCATTATTTGTTCAATTGAAAATATTGACCCCATGGGTGTCCATACAGGCGATTCTGTCACGGTGGCGCCAGCCATGACTTTAACAGATAAAGAATATCAAAAGATGCGGAATTGGGCCATCCTATGTTTGCGGACTATTGGCGTTGAGACAGGCGGCTCTAATGTTCAATTCGCCGTGAATCCTAAAGATGGCCGTATGATAGTAATAGAAATGAATCCACGGGTGAGTCGTTCTTCAGCATTAGCATCCAAAGCCACAGGATTTCCCATAGCGAAAATTGCTGCAAAATTGGCAGTTGGCTATACTTTGGATGAACTCTCTAACGATATTACAGGAAAAACATTAGCCGCTTTTGAGCCGACTATCGATTACATCGTTACAAAAGTTCCTCGTTTTGATTTTGAAAAATTTCCGTCCGCATCAGGACACTTAGGCGTACAAATGCAAAGCGTGGGGGAAGTGATGTCTATCGGGCGCACATTCCGAGAATCCCTGCAAAAAGCATTTCGTTCTTTAGAGGTAGGATTGGATGGGTTAGAACCTAAACCGCCGGCGGAAGGGGATCCGGATCTGAATAGAGCACGATCATTAGATATGTCAACTTTAAGATATGCCACATCTTTTCGATTGTTAAAGGTGCGCCAAGCTTTTTTGGAAGGACAATCCATTGAAAGTGTTCATAAAATAACAGGGATAGATCCCTGGTTCTTATATCAGATAAAATCTTTGGCAGAGATGCGAAACGATTTGGATTTACTCGAATTAAAACGAAATGGTTTTTCTGATAAACAAATTGGACGATATTGGGGAAAATCTGAGACTCAAATCCGAGCATTGCGACAAAAAGAAAAAGTATTTCCATCTTATAAAGTGGTGGATACGTGTGCAGCGGAATTTGAAGCAGAAACACCCTATTGTTATTCTACTTACGATGAAGAAAATGAGATTGAACCTTTAATCGGTAAAAAGGTAATTATTCTTGGAGGAGGTCCCAATCGGATCGGCCAAGGTATCGAATTTGATTATTGCTGTGTTCAGGCTGTTTTTGGGCTGAGAGATCAGGGTTATAAAACGATTATGGTGAATTGTAATCCGGAAACGGTTAGCACTGATTTTGATCTTGTGGATCGGCTTTATTTTGAACCGGTAACCTTTGAAGATGTATTAAACATTGTTGAGTTTGAAAAGCCGGATGGCGTCTTGGTTCAGTTTGGCGGACAAACGCCTTTGAAGATTGCCCAAGCATTATCAGATGCTGGTGTTCCCATTATTGGCACATCTCCTGAGAATATTGATTTAGCTGAAGACCGGGAAAAATTTGGAACCATTCTCGATAAACTCAAAGTTGTTTGTCCCAAATATGGTACCGGCAGAACCTTGGATGAAGTTGTCATTGTTGCAGAAAAAATTGGCTTCCCTGTTTTAGCTCGCCCCAGTTATGTTTTGGGTGGCCGCGCCATGGAAATCGTGTATGCCAAAGAACAATTGATCGATTATATTTCTCGAAATGCAGATGTGACGGAGGGGCATCCAATTTTAATTGACGAATTTTTAGAAGATGCTTTTGAATTTGATGTGGATGCTTTGTGTGATGGTGAGTCTGTTCATATTGGTGCTGTGATGCAACATATTGAAGAAGCGGGGATTCATTCCGGTGATTCCGCATGTGTGTTGCCGCCCTATCGAATTACAACTGAAGCCATGAATGAGATTATTCGCATCACAAAAGCATTGGCTCTTGAACTCAATGTTATTGGATTAATCAATCTTCAATTCGCCTATAAGGATGGTCAAGTTTATGTTTTGGAAGTAAACCCAAGAGCCAGTCGAACGGTCCCGTTTGTAAGTAAAGCAACAAATGTACCTTTGGCGCGTATTGCTTCTCAACTTGCCACGGGTTCAAAATTGGCTGATATGAATTTAAAACCATGGGATGATATAAATCATGTGGCAGTCAAAGAAGCTGTACTGCCTTTCAATAAATTTCCGGAAGAATCCATTTTTCTGAGTCCTGAAATGAAATCCACAGGCGAGGTCATGGGCATATCAAATTCTCTCGGTGAATCTTTTCGCCGTGCATCCATCAGCGCAGGGAATATGATTCCGAATGAGGGGACTGTGTTTCTTTCGGTCAATAATTCGGATAAGTTGGATGTGATTCCAATTGCCAGGGATCTCCATGAAATAGGGTTCAACTTGGTGGCAACATCTGGGACTGCCAGAGAATTAAGACAAAATGGATTGCAAGTTGATTCCATTTTTAAAGTAGGAGAAGGGCGTCCCAATATTGTAGATGGAATAAAAAATGGTGAAATTGATTTGGTGATTAATACACCCATGGGCGCTCAAGCCAGATACGATGAAGAATCTATTGGAAGAACTTGTATTCAAAAAGGAATCGTGGCAATTACAACCTTATCCGGTGCTGAAGCAGCTGTCAGGGCGATTCGACGGGCTCATTTGAAAATAGAAGTGAAATCAATTCAAGAATATCATTTTTAAACTTCCTGTTTGCTTATTGTAAAATAATTTGATAGTATTTTTGTTACTATCTGCCCTATTTAAGACAAGACAACTCATAAAAACCCAAATGACAGACGACCACTCACCAGATCATACACAGGATTCGGATGTATCATCGAATGAATTAGATGGTGTCATCCATGCTAATAAAAGCCTATTTGATAAGCTAAACCAACTCCCAGAGATTGAGGCGCTTAGTTCCATTTCAATTGAAGAAGAGGAAGCGGAGGAAAAAGGGCCATCATCTCATTGGGTTACGGATACTATTCAAAAGTTTAAAGGCTTTTATAGCGGAAATGAACTTGTTCGATATGCTGCTTGGGCTTCCGTTCTTATTTTGATTTCTACAACAGCATTAACTATCATTGAATATGATATGTTTAAAGAAAGTGTTACGGGCCATGTGGGTGACACATTTGTTTTTGGGGGAGATGAACCCAATTGGTTGGACACTTTTTTCCATACTTTTTGGTGGTCAATTGTTACATTTACAACAGTGGGCTATGGGGATGTTAGTCCGGTAACCCATTTGGGAAAATTTCTCACCATAATCATAATGCTTTTAAATTTTGGCGTCGTCACATTACTTGGCGGGGCTGTTGCATCCGTATTGGTTGCACAACGACTAACAGGAGATGATACCTTGGACGAAAGTAAATTTAATGGACACCTCGTTATTGCAGGATGGAACACGTATGTTCCATCAATTTTAAAACTTATTGATGCAAATCAAGATTCCACCGATATTGTTATTTTGGTGAATGAAACTGATAAAGAGATTGTACAAAGAGTCACCACTGGCTATGAAAGGTTGGATATCACCCATATCTCGGAAAATTTTACCCATGAATCTGTTTTAAGGAAAGCATTCCTAGATAAGGCATCAACATTTATGATATTACCAGATAGTTCAGGTCTATTGCCGCATGAAAATCCAGATGAAGATAAAACGGTTTTAACCTGTCTTACAGCCAAATCAATTTCTGAATCTTGCAATGTTATTGCACATGTTTTGGACACAGAAACGGTCTCTCACCTTAAACGAGCCAATGCAAACGAGATTGTGATTCCGGATGATCATGTACCACATTTGTTGGCAAAACACGTAACAGATCCCGGTGTACCCCAGTTTTTTGATGATTTAATTCTAAAGGAAGAGAAGGACAAGGGTTTACAGGAAGTCAAAATTCCTCGAAGTTTAAGCGGACAACCTCATAATAAAGTTTCCGCTTTTTATAAATTCAAATACAATTGGCTTCTTGTTGGATATGCGGTTCGAAAAGCTGGATTTAGTCTTGATGAACAAATGGGAGAAAGCGGAAGTCCATTAATTAGAAATATGATTAAGGAACAGTTGGAAGGTGCCGGTGTAAACTTGACCAGTGATGAACACGTGGTTGTGGAAATTAATCCGCCAGACGATTATAAAATTGATGAAAAACATAGCGCATTGGTCTTGAGGTAAATGATGAATCCAACAGCAGAACAAATTCAAAAGATTAACCATTTCAGTAAAGTGCCCTTAGAAATGTGTGCAAAGATTGCATCCGTTGTTAAAATTTCAGAATGCCAACCCAAGCATGCTTTATTGACAGAAGGGGATACGGGAGATACCATGGTCCTTGTTTTTCAGGGTCAAGTTGAAGTCTCAAAAAATATGATGGTTAAAACGGCCAGTGGATTGACCACATCTCGGAAACCTATTATTCGTTTAGAAACCACAGATCCGCCACCTACAGAATCACCCATAACCGAGCCAACTGTATTTGTTGTGGAGGCGCCAGCATTTGGAATTGGCGAATTTTCTTTGGTCTTAGATGATGCAATTCGAACAGCGCATGTTCATGCCACAACCCCAGTGAAATATGGAATTCTTACTCTAGAAGACTTTTCTAATATTGTGAAAAATAATCCAGGAATTGGTGGCTTCGTATATTTTGAAGTTGCAAAGTCTGCTGTGCAGAATTTGGCAACAGCGAGTGCAGATATCGGTAACCTGACCCAAGCATTCTTTTTTGCCTTAACACGTTAATCCTATTAATAGAATTTTTTAATTATTCCTGAATGGTAAGCCGATCACCTGATTTTGGTTTATTGATTTCTACATTTAATTCCCATAAAGCTGCGGCATTTTGAATTAGCATCACTTCATTATCATGGATGAATTCATCCGCATTGGCAATATCGATAAATGAACTGAGAAGCTCATTCAATTGATCCAAATTTATTTTATTTGAATTTTTTATATTCATTAAAGAATCTTCATACTGTTTTTGTCTTGAGCCCTCATTTTTAAGATCAATGAATTTTCCGGTAGCCAATCCAAAATCAATATTAAAACTCTCATTTGTAACGTCTTTTACAAATTTTCCAAAACTTTCAAAAATAACTCCTTTTTCTGATTCATCAATTTCCTGATCAGCAAAAAAGGAAATACATAATAAGGAATAAAGAATATCATGATCCAAAGTCCAATCGATAGGTTTATCATCATCAGATTTTTCACGGGCAGAAATTTTGCGCTGTAAATCTTCCATACGCTCTTTATCTGCATCATTTAAGTATCCATCCTGTTTTTGGCGTTTTTGCATCAATTTATCGGCTTCAAGGGATAAGAATTGCACATCTCGTTCTAAAGTTTCTAAGCGGCTATCCATTAATTCGAACAAGAGTTCTTTAAAAGAATCCAACTGATCTTTTTCTGGGGCAAAATAAATATTAAGATTTCCTCTGTCCGTATCTTCCCAAAAAGTGGGCCCAAAAATTGAGAGTAAAAAGCATTGAGTATTGACATTTGCCTTAAAAGATTTTTCATCAAAATAAGCTAAATCATCTAAGTAATCTTCAGCAATCGCAGACGCAAAATCTTTTTTATCGACTGATAAATAAAATAAAGCTAGACCAATTTGGATTCGTCGTGTACCATTATTACCACCCAAAATACCTTTATCCACACCATCTTTGGAATAGCCAGGCGGTTTGTCTAATTGAAGGATTAATTTTAAAAGATCCATTTGATCCTCCTCACTCCAACCTTTTTCATGGATGAGTACCTGGCATTTTCGTAATTCAAATGTTAAGGTATCCACAATAAAATAGAGAGATGGATTTCTTTCAGCATTTTTATAAATATCATTGGCATAAAATTTAAATTTATCATAACAATATTTGGCCATGTCCACACGATCTGCTTTTACATATTCTTGAATCATGTTTGAATAGTGAAAGGATAAATTATATAAATTTCGAGGTTCATTATTTTTATAGGCGTGCTTAATCGCAAATCTAAAAAGAGTATTGAACCTAATATTTACATTATCCATAATGACATTATCATTTTCATTAAGACAGACTTTCCCAATATCTACTAATTCAGCCGGAATGAGAGATGCAATATCAAATCGGTCATTTTCAATCATCTTGATATAGGAATTCCCCAAGAGCCGAAAAACTTTTATTTCATAAAATGTCAAAGAATCTGCCATGTCTTGATATTGAATATCCGTATAAGTTCTAAAGGTTGCATTATCTCGAATGGTAGGTGTCAGATGAAAAAAATTGGAATTAAACCCCGGTTTCTCACGAACGTATGTTTGAATAATGGTACTGATTTCTCTTATAATGTCTGTTTGAGTTTCTTTGAATTCTGTAAAAGCCAGCAGATCATCCAACTGATCCAACGAGCCCATAATCTCTTTCTGATATTCTTCAACAACTTCCAGGCTATTATTCATGGCAGAATGAATAGTCGGTTTATTCATATTGAAAATAAAAGATTTTATAATTCCGGAAATGGTTGAAACAACATTACTGGTTTTGGAATAAAGTAAAATATAAAAAATATAGGGAAGGGTAAAAATGGATGCGATGAATAAATAAACATATGTGTTCAATACGACACTTGAAACCCGATTAAGAGGCTCTACATAAAACATAATTACTATTGAATGAAGAGATGCTATAATTAGAAACCAAACATAACTAATGCTTAACCAGTCCTTTACAAAAAGATCCATTAGTTTTGGAGATGATTCGGCCGCAATAGCAATTACGATAATCAAAGTGCCAAGTACCATGGCAAGAACACCACCCCAAATTTCCGGTGCGAATCCTAAGTCTATACTTTGATGATCTGATAAAACAATTCCGAATTGACTCTCTAAAAATTGGACGGTGGTACTGAAATTTAGATGAAATAGAATATCAGAAATCAGGATAACTAACAGGACAGCTACAAAAGAAAGGAAGGTTCTGTATCTGAATTGAAGGCTATTGAATTTTACAAGTGCTAAATAAATTTTTTCCATTTGGGTTCTTTTTCAATAATATTTTAAATATTGATACTTACATCGTTAAGGACTAATCTGAATGTTTTAATAATAGATGGCTCCTACAGGCTAAATCTACGGTCAGAATAGAAAAGAAAAACTACAATGGAAGTGGATTTGAAACAATATTCTATGTGAAAATAAAAATGAATGTTATTTTTGAGAAATCTTGACCTTGTGGGTTACAAATCATAATTTTTACATACATCTAGTCCCGTTATCACATATATTTGCAATCGTGGATTAGTGAAGAAAAAATAACCAATACCCAAAACGAATACCATAAGGGGATTTTATGTCAAACTGGAGTCAACATCACGATTTAGTCTATGCATTTGTTTGCGTATCATTTTTAGCAGATGGAGAAGTGGATGAATCAGAAAAAGAAGCGATGCGTGGTAATGTCAAAGTGATGTTGCCGGATGTGTCTGACGATGCATACAGCGCAATGGAAGCCGAAGTTATCGATAAATTTATCGATCTAGGCAATGAGGCAGCTCGTACTAATCAATATGCAGGATCAATGGAAGCGCTTAAGGGGATGTTCACATCCGATGAAGATCGTTTCAAAGTAGTTAAAAACCTTGCATACATTGCTCGTGCGGATGATTTCATTCACGAGAACGAAATGGCTATGGTTGAGCAAGCCGTAAGTATTTTGGAAATGACCGATAAAGTAAAGCTTGTCAAGACAGAGTCTACTCTGTTCGTTGATTATACAGGTTAAACCTATTTCAGCATAACTTAGTGGTAGCCCCGATATTATGTCGGGGTTATCTTTTTAGATTTGGAGCCATGTGTGACTGATAATAAACGTGAATTGGACCGTAGGTCAGAAGATCAACGGGACGAAGAACGGCGAGAAAAAGAGAGACGCAAATCGTCTCATTCTGTTGAAACTGAAAAAAGAGACAATAGAAAAAGAAGATCTTATATTCGCCGAGATAACAAACGAAGATTAGGTAAAAATAGAAGAGATTAATGAAAAGGGCAGTTTTTGACTGTCCTTTTTTTATTTATATATAATTGATTAGAGTTTTTAACGCCTCTAAATAACCTTGTTTCCCTAGACCGGATATTTGGGAAATACACTCATCTTTAATGACGGAAGTTTTCCTGAATTCTTCCCTAGAATTTATATCGCTTAAATGGACCTCAACCGTTGGCGTTTTTACTGAAGAAATTGCATCTCGGATGGCATAAGAATAATGGGTAAAAGCTCCCGGGTTTAGAATGATTCCATCGAATAAAGTGATGGTTGTCTGGATCTGGTCTATAAGATCACCTTCATGATTGGATTGAAACCATGTTATCTCATGACCATCCGCATCAGATTGTTCATCCAACCAATTTCCCAAATCTTCCAAAGTCTCTGACCCATAAATCTCAGGTTCACGAAGTCCTAATAAATTCAAATTTGGACCATTTATAACTAAAATATTCATTGAATAACCTTAAGTGAATCTTTAATCATTTTATCTGAAATTAATTCGGTAGTATTCCCTTTACCCAAAGCATCTAATACAACAAAATGAAGAATACCATTTCTTACTTTTTTATCTTTTTTCACGTAAGAGAGAATGGTATTTGGATCCATTTTTGATACGCTAGGCAATGTTAATTTGTCAATGGTTTGATTCAGAGTTTTATTTTCAGTTTCTGATAAAAATCCCATTTCTTTGGAAATCCATCCTGCACATTTCATTCCGAGGGAAACAGCTTCTCCGTGTCTTAAGCGTCCATAACCAAAATGTGCTTCCAATGCATGTCCAACCGTATGGCCAAAATTAAGGAGTCGACGAAGTCCATCTTCTCGTTCGTCTAATGAAACAATTTCTGCTTTTATTTCACAAGCTCGTTCGACCGCTTTTTTAAATGGGAATGAATCAATATCATCCAGCCAAGTTGAAATATTATTTAAAAAATCCACATCTCGAATTGCGCCATATTTAATAACTTCACCTAGTCCTGATATCACTTCTTCACGAGGGAGAGAATCCAAAATCGTTGGATCAACTAAAACGCCTTGGGGTTGATAAATGGACCCAACGAGGTTTTTCCCTTCTGCAATATTTATACCTGTTTTGCCACCGATGGAAGAATCAACCATGGCAAGAAGCGTTGAAGGGATTTGGTAATATTCAATGCCTCGCATAAAGGATGAAGCAACAAAACCGGCAACATCGCCAACCACACCGCCACCCAATGCCAATATAGTCGTTGAACGATCACAACTCATTTCAATCATTTGGCTGATAATTCGGCTGAATTCATTCATACTTTTTGCAGCTTCACCCACAGGAAGCGTGATATAATCGCATTCGAAATTGGCTTCTTTCAGGTTCATCATTAAATCAAATCCAAATAGTTCCATCAAATTATATTGTGAAATGATAAGCCATTTTTGCCCGTGATTTTGTTCTGTTAAAATTTCTGGAATTTTTTTCAATAAGTCTGATTCTACATGGATATTATAGGATCGTTCTCCTAGTTTTAATTCAATTTTTTTCATATTTTAATATTTTTTAAAATTTCTGTTGTTATTTGATTAGGCGTTTTATTGTCTGTTTTGACAATAAAATCTGCTGTATTTAGGTATGTTTGTTCTCGTTCAGCCAAAATTTTAGTTAATGTTTTAACAGCGTTCTTATTTGCAATTAGGGGTCTTTTTTTTGATTCGTCTAATCGTTTGGATAATCCAGAAATGGATGTTGCTAGGAATACAACTTTTCCATTTTCATGAATAAAAGAGCAATTTTCTTTTTTTAAAATGATTCCACCTCCACAAGCTACCACAGATTCAGAATAGAGTTTCAATAGATCTGATTCAAGTTCTCGAAAAGTCTCTTCTCCGTCATTAATAAAGATTTGTGAAACTGTTTTCCCAACTTTTTTTTCAATTTCAAAATCTAAATCCACAAATGGGATTCTCATTTTTATTGCAAGGATTTTCCCAACTGTCGACTTTCCCGAACCCATCATTCCGATTAAATAAATATTCATTTTTTATAGTGCTTAAGTTTTTAATTATTTACGTATTCGGTTATTTATACTGAACTTAAATTAAGGAAACCTTAACGCAAGAATACATTAACACTTTATTCTTTTTTAATATTTTGCTGTGGCATTCATGTGTGCCTTGAGTTGATGCATCGAATCTCCACCGAATTTTTCTAGCACCGCATCAGCTAAGACAAAACATAACATACTTTCTGCGATTATGGATGCTGCAGGAACAGCACAAGAATCAGTTCGTTCTTTGTGGGCATCCTTTGCTACTTTGGAATGTATATCTACGGACCGTAGTGGTTTAATCAATGTAGGGATGGGCTTCATAGCTATCTGTAAAACGATCGGTTGGGCATTGCTCATACCGCCTTCGATTCCTCCAGCATTATTAGAATAGCGTGTAAACTTTTCTCCATCATGGCCAATTTCATCATGGACTTCACTGCCAAACTTTTCAGCACCATCAAATCCACCGCCAACTTCTATTCCTTTAAATGCATTCACGCTCATCATCATTGCAGAAATTCGGGCGTGGAGTTTTTGATCCCATTGGGTGTGGGCACCTAGTCCATAAGGCAAACCGGTGGCAATCACTTCAAAAATACCGCCCACCGAATCGCCAGATTTCTTGGCATCGTCAATTGTTTGCATCATAGCAGATTCCGCTTCTCTATTTAAACATCGTACTGGTGATGCATCCGCTGTTTCACTTAATTTATTTGGAGAGAATCCATTTGGGATTGGACTTTCATCTTTCACATCATGGATTTCAACCACTCGACTACCCACTTGAATCCCAATGTCTTCTAATAATTTTCGACAGACAGAACCCAAAGCTACCCGCATAGTTGTTTCACGTGCGCTAGAGCGCTCCAGCACATTACGAATATCGTCAAATCCATATTTTTGGACACCGGCTAAATCCGCATGTCCCGGGCGGGGAAGCGTTACTTTTCGAATAACATCTTCAACAGGTGAAACGGACATTTTTTTAGTCCAATTCTCCCAATCTTTATTTCGAACTATGAGTCCAATTGGGGCGCCTTTCGTTTTTCCGTGGCGTACCCCACACCAGATTTCAGCATAGTCTTTTTCAATTTTCATACGTCCACCTCGGCCGTGGCCCATTTGCCTTCTGGCGAGATGAACCCTAATATAATCTTCAGATATTTCTAATTCTGCCGGCATGCCGTCTAAAATACCCAGAAGACCTTGCCCATGAGATTCACCTGCTGTGAGAAATTTGAGTCGTGTTAACATAATTCTGATTTTAAACCCTTTTTGATCTGTTCTAATTTAATTTTTTCTGATATCTTTTCACCAAACCAAATGTCTGCCGATGCCAATCCTTGAGCGATGAACATATCGAACCCGCTAATGGTTTTTACGCCTTTTCCTTTTCCGGCTTTCAGCCATTTTGTTTCCAGTGGATTATATATTGTGTCAACCAAAACTTGATCTTTTTGTATCTCAAATTCGGGTATAACTTCAGTGTTGGGCCACATCCCTAACGGAGTGCAATTAATAATTAAATTGTCATGTGATAAAGTGTTCATGTATTTATGTGATAAAGTGTTCACTCGAATATCTGAAAGTTTTTCCGCCCATTGCTTCAAGTCTTCGGCTTTTTCTTTAGTCCTATTTACAATTGAAATGGAATTAACATTTGATTGAATTAAGGCATAGACGATAGCTCGAGCCGCACCGCCGGCGCCAAGGATTACACAATTTTTTCCATCCAATTCTACATCGTTTAATTCCATTGCCATGGAAAATCCAATCCAATCCGTATTATATCCTTTCCCATTATGCACACAATTTACAGCACCAATGGTTTGTGCCGATTCATCCAATTCATCTAAATATGGAATGACCGATTGCTTATGGGGAATGGTCACATTGATCCCGTCCAATCTATTATTATTCATAAAAGAATGGAGATCTTTTGGTGGAATATGAATTTTTTCAAATGATGCATCGATTCCAAGTTGCCGATAAATTTCTTGATGGAGAACTGGACTCAAACTGTGGGCGATAGGGTCGCCAATGACTGCAAAATTTTTCATCATTATAAAAATCGTTAAAACGATTCCGGTTTAATACTAATTAACCCACGATTTAAGTTGTGGGTTAATGGAATCCAAAAAAGAAAAACTATTTTAATGGTTTCCAATAATGTTAGCAGTTGCTCCTTCATTGTTTTAACCGCTCCAGTTCATCATAGAATTCTGGGTAAGAAATGGATGCACATTCGGGATGATCTAAAACTACATCACCATCAGAAACAAGTCCGGCGATGGTAAATGCCATGGCAATCCGATGATCATGGAATGTTTCAATCCTTGCACCTTTCAATGGTGTTGGACCCTTAATAATAAAACCATCATCCAACTCTTCAATATCAGCGCCCATATTTTTCAGGTTTTTACAAACTGCATGAATTCGGTCACATTCCTTCACTCGCAATTCTTCAGCGCCACGGACTTCCGTTTTTCCTTTTGCTTGTGTAGCCAAAATAGCAAGGATTGGCAATTCATCCACAAGCCCGGGAACATCATCTTTGGTAATTGTAATTGCATTGAGTGGCTGTTGGAACACTTTCAGTTTTCCAATGGCTTCGCCTGCTTCTTCCCATTGTTCCAAGCAATCCATACCGGCACCCATTTTTTGAAGTGCACCATAAAAACCAATCCGGGTGGGGTTTCGTAAAACACGATTTAGTATAATTTCTGAATTAGGAACAATAGCAGAGCCAGCAGCAAAAAATGCGGCGGTTGATGGATCGCCCGGGACAGATAATTCAAAACTGAAAAGGGGAGAACTCAATTGTGAAATGGTTGTGGTGAGTCCATTAATGGAAAGATTGGCACCGAGCCCTAATAACATTTTTTCTGTATGATCTCGGGAAAGTATCGGCTCTGTAAAAGATGTATTACCACTGGCTCCAAGCCCAGCCAATAGGACTGCCGATTTCACCTGTGCGCTTGCAACCGGAGACTTATATTTAATTTCGCTTAATTCACTTTTATAAATTGTGATGGGAAGTTCCCCATTATTACATTCGGACTTCATTCCCATTTGAGAGAGTGGATTCAAGATACGATTCATGGGGCGGGAAGAAAGGGAGTCGTCCCCAACAAATGTTGCATTGACACCTTGCCCTGCTAATAAACCCAAAAGCAATCGAACCGTGGTTCCTGAATTTCTGCAATCCAACGGTTGGGTTGGATCAGAGAATTTTCCGCCTGTAACAACGACATCATCGCCATCATTATGAATTATAATACCACTTGCTTCCAAACATGCTCGAGTGGACTGCACATCTGCACCTGTGGACAGGTTAGATATCCGTGATTCACCATCTGCCAAAGCTGCAAACATGAGCGAGCGGTGGGAGATAGATTTATCTCCCGGAAATGTGATTTCGCCTTTAATGCCCATTTGTTTTGAATTCGTCTGCAATGAGAAACGCTAGTTCAATAGCTTGATTTGCATTCAGTCTCGGGTCGCAATGGGTGCGATATCGGTCGGTCAAATTATCATCAGAAATATCATCCAGTCCGCCGGTACATTCTGTCACATTTTGCCCCGTCATTTCTATATGGATTCCGCCAGCACGTGAGCCTTCCGATTTATGGATTTGGATATTCTGTTTTACTTCATCAATAATTCGATCGAAGGGTCTCGTCTTTATTCCATTGCTGCTTTTGATTGTATTGCCATGCATGGGGTCACAGGACCAAACAACTGTTCGGCCTTCCTGCTGAATCTTACGAATCAAATTTGGCAAAAAAGTTTCCACTTTATCATGCCCGAATCGGGCAATAAGTGTAATCCGGCCCGCTTCATCATTTGGATTTAAAATATCCAATAGTTCAATAAGTTCATCAGGGTCTAAAGTTGGCCCACACTTGATGCCGATGGGGTTTTTAATCCCGCGACAAAATTCAACATGGGCGCTGTCTTTGAAGCGAGTGCGATCTCCAATCCAGACAAAATGGGCCGATGTGTTATACACATCTCCAGACGTAGAATCAACACGGGTCAGAGCTTCTTCGTAAGGGAGTAGCAATGCTTCGTGACTTGTGTAATAATCCACTTTTCGAAGTTGGGGCGTGTTGTTGGAATCGATCCCAAGTGCTTCCATAAAATTCAAGCTTCCTTGGATTTGATGCGCCAAATAGCGATATCGTTCACCCTGTGGACCACTTTTTACAAAACCCATATTCCAGGAATTTACATGGCGTAAATCGGCATAACCACCATCAGCAAAAGCGCGTAGCAAATTCAAGGTTGATGCTGCTTGTGAATAGGCTTTTAACATTCGTTCTGGGTTGGGTTGTCGCTTGTCCGGATCAAAACGGATATCATTAATTATATCGCCGGTGTAACTGGGAAGTTCAACGCCATCAATTGTTTCAGTTTTGCTGGATCGCGGTTTGGCGAACTGCCCCGCCATACGCCCAAGTTTGACCACCGGCAGGTTTGCTCCAGATGTTAAGATTACCGCCATTTGCAAAATCACGCGAAAGGTATCGCGGATATTATCCGCATTAAATTCGGAAAAACTTTCTGCACAATCTCCGCCTTGAAGCAAAAAGCCATTTCCTTCTGCCACATTCGCCAATGATTTTTTTAATGATCGAACTTCACCGGCAAAAACAAGGGGCGGAAAATTCCCAAGCGTCTTTTCAACTTCGGATAAGTGTTCCTGATCGGGGTAATCGGGAATATGTTTGGCGGTAAAATTCCGCCAACTGTCAGTCTGCCACATTTTGTAATTCCTTCAGGCGATTATCCAATGATGTGGTCGCCAATTTAAGTTTGTCAATCATTTCATCCGTGTAAGGATTGTAAAGCTGCAAATCCGTATAAAGCTCCCAAGTATCGTTGCAAGTTTGGTCCACTAAATCTAAAAGATCTCGAAATCCCTGGGTATCTATAGTTGTTTTCCGGATGCCATATTCCTTCAGCATTCGTCCCAAAAAGTGGGTAACGCCTTGCGTTTTTGCCGCCAGTTGATCATGTTGATCCGGGGACATTTCCATTACTTGGATGCCCTGATCCGTAAAGAATTGTCGCCAAAATTTATATTGATCATGAGCATCTCTCGTATTATTCATCATCATTTTTAGACGATTATTTGATACAAATGAATCGGGTCCGAACATGGGATGGGTGGCAATGATACCCACTTTTTCCGGCAAGAATTTTACCATAGTTTCCGCCGGATGTTTTTTAACCGAGCAAACATCAATGAGTGTTGTTCCTTCAGAAAGTTGGGGAGCAATTTCTTGAATTACCGATTTAAAGTGCCGAATCGGCACCGCAATAAAAATGACTTTTTCATTTAAAACGGAATTGAGATCGGTTAATTCCACAGCGGGAAATTCCCCCGATGGTTTCAGATCAAACGCTTTGATTGAGAATCCTTTTTGTAAAATATTGGCCAAGACTTTTCCAAATCGACCAAACCCGATTATACCAATACTATTCATTAATCCCCCAATTTTTTAATTCCAAGAAACAAGGTAAGGTTATGTTTCAAATCATGGATACTTTCCTGAAGAATTTCTAATCCATATAATTCGGCACACGCTTTATTGGCAATTACACCTGATGTTGATGAAAGTTTTCCTTCGGATAATCTTCGCGCAGCTTCTGCGGTGTCGTCATCTTCTATGAGTGGCCGAGTCCAAAAATGTTCACTCAAATAATCTTTACATTGTCGTAGAGCCTGTTGGTGAGAATGAATTTCTGTTATATCTCCCAGATGCGTTCCTACAAGACCCAATAAGTTTTGAATAATGGGAATATGAAACATTTCAATAATGTCACAGCGATATTTTGCCAGCGCTTCCACGCTTTCGATTACCACACCGCCTTGGGCATTTTCCATGGCAAAGATGCCGAAATCTGTTTCACCGGATTCCACACCAGACAACACCTGTTCTGATGAAATCTGGTAAACAATTTCAGCTCCTTCCAGTCCGTGATTATGGGCAAACTCCTGGGCTGCTTGTTCCGAAAAACTTCCCTTTCCACCTTGAATTCCTATTGTAATCATATCGTTCCTTTCAAATCTTTAATTAAAATTTTTGTCGCATTTACAGGATCGGCTTTCCCATCCATATTTTTTAGTATAGCTGTTCCCACCACGCCGCCACCGGCGTAAGCAAATCTGCTAATATCCGTTTATAGACGGGCACGGTCTGGCATCCCTGGGAAACTAAGTCTTGAAATTCCTTGTATGTGAGTTGTGTTTTATCCATTTTGAGCAAAAAAAAACCCCGATCATTGTCGGGGTATAAGCATAGTCAGTATGTACAGGTATCCCTGGGACTATGAAACCCCTTCGTGGTTAAAAAACCAGTACCAACTGTAATAACTTTTTGTGTTCATGTCAATCATGTATAGGAATATTAAGGCTGGGAATAAACGGGAACTAACCTTATCTCACTTCTTTTGTAATTTTTTTGAAATATGGTAAACAGGCCCAAATATTGAAGCAATGTCGTCTTTATTCAATTTCCCTTCAAGTTTATTGGCAAGGCGATCAATGATTTCTTGTTCGCGATTTGGGTCACCTACTTTGAGATTCTCAGCAGATTTTATATCCCCAATTTCCTTTGAAACAGCGAATCGTTGCACCAGCAGATTCAACATTTGGTCATCAAAACTGTCAATCTTTTGGCGCAGTTCGTTAATTTTATCTTTTGGATGCATAATGAAATTTACAAATTGAATTTGCTTATACTTTAGTTAAAGCCTGTTCCAAATCGGCTATAATATCTTCGGAATTTTCAATCCCTACGGATAGTCTCACCAATCCATCGGTGAGTCCTCGGGCTTCCCATTCTTCTTTGGGAACATCTGCATGAGTCATGGTGGCGGGGTGGGTGATCATGGTTTCTACTGCACCAAGGCTTTCCGCTAGTTTTGCAAGTTTTACAGAATTCATGATAGTTTTCCCTGCGGGGATTCCGCCGGTCAATTCGAAGGAAATCATGCCACTAAATCCGGACATTTGTTTTTTACAATTTCATGGAATGGATGGGATGGGAGCCCGGGATAAGTAATGGAAGAAACTTTTGGATGAGCTTCTAAATATTCCGCAACAGTTTGGGCGTTGGCATCATGTTTTTTCATCCGATTATCTAATGTTTTAATTCTCAAAAGTGTGAGCCAGCAATCGAAATGTCCCGGTACAGCACCAATGGTTTTTTGGACGAATTTCAATTGATCAAATAAATCTTCCCGATTGGTAATAACTACGCTGCCAATGAGCTGGTTATGTCCGCTTAAATATTTGGTGGTGCTGTTGTGCATAACCAGATCTGCACCAAATTCCAAAGGTCGTAAAAAAACCGGTGTGGCAAAGGTGGAATCAACTCCAAAGAGAATATTATGATTTTTTGCGATATTTCCTACCGCCTCCAGATCAGTGATTTTTAAAAGTGGATTCGTTGGCGTTTCCACCCAAATTAATTTTGTATTGGCTTGAATTTTATTTTCAATTTTAGTGGGGTTAGAAGAATCCACATAAGTGAAATGGAGATCATAATTCACCAATATTTGGTTGAAGTGGCGAGAAACGCCGCCGTAAACATCATCGGAACACACTACATGATCGCCAGCTTTTAGCAATTTCATGACACTATCCACAGCGGACATGCATAAAGGATCCAGTCCTGCAATAATAAGGGTGGTTGTTAATTCAGCCAATAAAATTGATACCTTAATAAAAGAATCTTAAAAAATGTAATTCTTGTTATTGGACTCATTAGGATTTATGCATAAGATTGGTCATGGATTTACAAAATATCTTTTGGCAGAAGCCGTCTAATAAAACGAATCAGTTTAACACTTTATTTAATAACACTAATAATATGAGTGGGGGCGAAGCTTTGTAACAAAAAGGTTAAGCTTTAAAAAAAACCCCCAAGAATTTCAATTCTTGGGGGTTTTTTTTTACATAAAAAAGGAAGAAAAAATTATGTGCGGTATCTATTTTTATAAAGGAACAAAACATTCTTGGGAATCTTTAGAAAGTGATGTGAGCAAGATTGCTTATCGTGGTCCGGATAACACTCACCGTGAAATGATTGGGAATGATGTGCTATTTTCTTTTCATCGATTGGCCATTATGGGTACAACAGCAATGGGAAACCAACCCATGAAGCATCCCAATGATGAATCACTGACGTTGATCTGTAATGGTGAAATTTATAATTATAAAGATCTCGCTGAAAAATACGGTTTGAATTTGGTAACCGATTCAGACTGTGAAATTATTTTATGCCTATTTAAACAATTTGGGATTGTAAAAACAGTACAAGAATTAGACGGTGTTTTTATGTTTGTGATTCATGATGCAAATACAAATCAACTTTTTGCCGGCCGCGACCCCATGGGCATCCGACCGGGATTTTTTGGCAGTGATTGTGGTGAATTCATGATAGCTTCAGAAGCAAAACCCATGGTGAATCATTGTTCCGATATTATGCCCTTTTCTCCCGGGACATGGTGGTGCTCCGATACGCCAGATACTTTCAATCCGTATTTTCATTACAATGGTGTTAAAATTCAAGAACACACTGAAGAAGATATTTGTGATAAAATCCATTCTTTATTAACAGACGCAGTTAAGAAACGACTCATGGCCGAGCGAGAGATTGGTTGTTTATTATCCGGTGGATTGGATTCGAGTTTAATATCTGCTTTGGTGAATAAATATTATGAAGGTCCCAAGCTCAACACATTTTCTATCGGACTTCCCGGTAGCATTGATCTTGAATATGCCCAACATGTGGCTGATCATTTGGGAACAAAACACCATCAGATTGAAGTATCAGAATATGATTTTTTAAATGCGATTGAAACCGTGATTTATAATATTGAATCTTATGATACGACAACGGTCCGTGCTAGCGTAGGCAATTATCTTGTTTCTAAATTCATATCCGAAAATTCAGATTGTAAAGTGATTTTTAATGGCGATGGTGCAGATGAAGTTTGTTGCGGCTATGTATATTTAAAAAATGCACCCACACCGGAAGCGCTCCAAAAAGAAAGTGAAAAACTCGTGGAAGAGATTCATTATTTTGATGTGCTTCGTTCAGATCGAAGTATCAGTTCCAACGGCTTGGAAGCGCGGACACCATTTCTTGATATAGCATTTGTGAAATATTGCCTTTCCATTCCAGCAGAATTAAAAACATTTGATGGCGTTAATAGATTAGAAAAACATCTTTTAAGAAAAGCATTTGATGGACATGGATTATTACCGGACAATGTTTTGTGGCGCCGAAAGTGTGCTTTTTCCGATGGCGTCAGCTCACAGAAAAACTCGTGGCATCAAATTATTAAAACCTTTATTGATGAAAAAATTAGCGATGCCGAATTGGACAACTGTTATTGACCCATCCGCACGGGAATTGCAGGATTATCAAGAGTAAAGAGCAATAGTAAACCTTGGATGTTTTGGTAGAGTAAAATAATTAATTCTGATTTATAAGTCTTAATTTCAGCTTCGAATTTTCTTGAGTGTTCGAGAGTATATGAACCTTAAATACACGAACACATTAAAACTTTTTCACACCCAAGTACTTTAATACTTAACACACTTTTAGAATGAGTACACCGACCAAACGCGTGGCATTCCATACATTGGGATGCAAACTGAATTTCTCGGAGACGGCAACTATCTCCCGTGATTTTATTCGTCATGGATTTGAAAAAGTTGACTACCGAGACATAGCGGATATTTACGTCTTAAACACTTGCTCAGTTACGGAAAATGCAGACAAAGAAGCACGGAAACTCATTCGTCAAGCAAAACGCAGGAATCCAGATTCGTCCGTAGCAGTGATTGGTTGTTATGCCCAACTCAAACCCAACGATATTGCATCAATTGAAGGTGTGGACATTGTATTAGGCGCGGAAGAAAAATTTAATTTATTGAGCCATCTTGACGGAATTGATCTAAACGGTGGCACTCAAGTAATTCAATCCGAGATTGATCACGTTCATAAATTCACACCATCATTTTCATCTAGTGAACGGACTCGGTCTTTTTTAAAAATTCAAGATGGTTGTGATTACACTTGCTCTTTTTGTACCATTCCATTGGCACGCGGCGAGAGCCGTAGCGATACCATTGAAAACACCATAAAAACCGCTAGAGAAGTAGCAGGAACTGATGCCCTGGAAATTGTGCTCACCGGCGTAAATATTGGCGATTTTGGAAAAGGGTCATCGGAAACATTTTTGGACCTTATTCAACAACTAGATACTTTGGACGGGATTGACCGAATCCGAATATCATCCATTGAGCCAAATTTACTCACTAATGAAATCATTGAATTCTGCGCATTATCTCAAAAATTCATGCCCCATTTCCATGTTCCACTGCAATCCGGATCTGACAAAATATTAGGCGCAATGCGCCGAAGATATAAACGAGAATTGTATGAAGAACGAATTAAAAAAATAAAGTCAACCATCCCCCATGCTTGTATTGGCGTGGATGTGATTGTTGGATTCCCTGGCGAATCCGACAATGATTTTTTGGATACATATAATTTTCTGAATGAATTGGATATTTCCTATCTTCATGTATTTACATATTCGGAGCGACCCAATACTGATGCTATTGAAATGGGTGAGATTGTATCAAAAAAGAAACGGGCAGAACGAAGCAAAATGCTACATATTTTATCCGATAAAAAACGGCGATTCTTTCATGATAAATTTATTGGGCAAAACCGATCCGTCCTTTTTGAAAATATGAAAAATGGCAAATTGTTAGGACATACCGATAATTATATTCAAGTCCAAATGGATGGGAAATTGGGAAATATCAATACTATTCAATCCGTTAAACTCACCTTGAATCATGGCACCGTTGTTAAAGGGGAATTGTAATTAATTTTCTTTACGTCTATGCGACTTTGCGTTAAAATCAAATGATTCGTCTCGAAAACTTATCCAAATCCTTCCCGGATGGAGATTTATTTAATCATGTAAATATATTCTTAAAAAGGGGAATGCGCGCCGGACTCGTAGGACCTAACGGCTCTGGAAAAACCACATTGCTTCGTATTATGTTGGGGAAAGATTCCCCAGATTCCGGAAATGTCCAAGTTGAAAAATCCATTACGATTGGTTATTTAGCTCAGGATATTGTGGTGGGTTCCACAAGATCTATCTTAGAAGAAGTACTGGCAGCTTATCCTGAAGTCGGTGAATTGGAAGGAAAAATTTTAGCACTTTCTGATGCCATTTCCAAAGATCATGAGAATATGGAATGGGTGAATCAACTGGGTGAAGCCCAAAATCGTTTCGAAGCATTGGGTGGATGGTCATTGGAAGAAAAAGCTAAAAAGATTTTAAGTGGTCTTGGATTTGCGGATGAAAAATTCACGGAACCCATGGAAGTTTTTTCTGGTGGATGGCGGATGCGTGTGGCCTTAGCGTCAATCTTGTTACAAGAACCAGATATTTTATTTTTAGACGAACCAACCAATCACCTGGATTTAGAAGCTACGATTTGGCTGGAATCTTTTTTAGCAGACTGGAAAGGGGGCATGATTATGATTAGTCATGACCGGGAATTTCTCGACCGATCTGTGAATCACATCCTTGAAATTGATTTAAAGAAAGTAACCCTCTTTACCGGCAATTATACTAAATACACAGAAGAAAAAGCGCTTCGGATTGAACAGCACAGAAATGCTTTTCGAAATCAGCAAAAGCAAATTAAAGATACAGAGCGATTCATCGACCGATTTCGATCAAAAAATACTAAAGCGACCCAAGTTCAAAGTCGAGTGAAAATGTTGGATAAATTGGAAAAGATTGAAGCGCCAACTGAACAAAACCATTCTATGAATTTAAGATTGCCCCAACCTGGACGATCTCCGTTAAATGTGGCATCCTGCCGGAATGTGACCAAACATTATGGCGACATCCATGTGTTTAATGAAATGGAAATGATAGTGGAACGGGGACAAAAAATCGGATTGGTCGGACATAATGGTGCCGGCAAATCCACATTATTAAAAATGTTGGCGGGTGTTGAATCTGTTACATCCGGTGCTGTCCGAATTGGAAGTAGCGTGGATAGTGCCTATTACGCCCAGCATCAATTGGAAACGTTGGACTCGAATGACACTGTTTTTGAATCCATCCAAAAGGTAAGTCCAGGGTGGAGCGAAACAGAAATGAGAACTTATTTGGGCAGTTTCATGTTCTCGGGAGATGAAATTGAAAAGTATATTAAAGTTCTTTCTGGAGGAGAAAAAGCCCGAGTCGCATTAGCACGGATGTTGGTGGAACCATCCCATTTACTTCTATTGGATGAACCTACAAACCACTTAGATATGATAACCCGAAATGTTGTTGAAAGTGCTTTAACTCAATTTTCCGGTTCTATTGTTTGTATCTCTCATGACCGCCATTTTTTGAATAATGTAACCAATCTCACTTGCGAAGTGGGTGGCGGCGGTATTCGGATGTTTGAGGGGAATTACGATTATTACGATTGGAAAAAACAGGAAGAGAATTCGGCTAAATCCGCAACACCTAAAATCAAAAGTGAATCCAAAGGGAAATCAAATTATAAAGAGCAGAAAAAAGTTCGCAATAGAATTTCTTGGATTGAAAAACGATTTAAATCTATTGAAACAGAATTAGAAAATCAGCGATCTATTAGCGAAGATCCGGCTAACGGAGACGATTATGAATTACTCCAAAAGGCCATGGAAACCATGTCAGTTTTAGAGAAGGAATATCTGGAATTAATGGAAGAGCAGGAAAATATTCAGGTTAACCACGTGTAAAAACCCAATTACTCTCTATTGACAAAGATGGGTTGAATTCGTAACCATTTTGATTGAATTTTTTCAGTTGATCAGGAATAGTGATTTTATTTTTGATACAATAATTCACCATAGTCCCCCGAGCTTGTTTCGCAAAAAAACCAATTACTTTATAGCCATTTATTTTCTTTTCTTTAAATTGGATTGTAATGAATTTTGCATATAAACTTTTTACATGTATGGAATTCACATACTCTTTAGATGCTAAATTAATGATGGCTTCATTTTCGTCTTGATTAAGTGTTTCAGTGATTAGATCTTTCCAAAATACCACCAAGTTATTACCATGATTTGTTTTTAATTGGGTTGCCATTTCTAATCGATAGGGTTGAATAAAATCTAAAGGTTTTAATAGCCCATATAATCCGGAAAGAATTCGAATCTGAGATTGTGCATAGGATAAATCTTTTGGTGAAAAAGAGGCTGGATTTATTTTGTTAAATACTTCTCCAGTATAGGCAAAGATGGCTTGTTTGTAATTTTGGTTTGAATTTTTTGAGTTAAAATTTTTAATATTGTTATACGTGTCTTCGCATAGTTTTTCACTCAATGACATTAATTGTGATAAGGCAGATTTATTAAGTTTTTTAAGACATCTGATTAAATAATTCGCATTTTTTAGGTGTTTCGGGGTAGATGATTCAACGGGATGAGCAGTTTTAAAATCTTGAGTTTTTGAGGGTGACAGTATGACCAGCATTTAGAATGAATACTATTTTATACGCGGTTTAATTTTCATAGTCCTCAATCGGCGGACACGTACAGATCAGATTCCTGTCACCAAATGCATTATCCACTCGCCTAACCGATGGCCAATATTTATGGTCTTTTAGCCAGGGTGCAGGATAGGTTGCAATTTGTCTCGAGTACGAGTACGGCCATTCATCAGCCGTGACTACTTCGGCAGTGTGAGGTGCATTTTTTAGTGGATTATCCATAGGATCTGACTTACCATTAATGATATCATTGATTTCATTATTGATTGAAATCATTGCATTACAGAAACGATCCATTTCTTCTTTTGATTCACTTTCAGTTGGTTCAATCATAAGCGTTCCCGGAACAGGGAAGGACATGGTAGGCGCATGAAATCCATAATCCATCAATCTTTTTGCCACATCTTCATCAGAAATCCCCGATTCTTTTTTCAAGTCCCGTAGATCAATAATGAATTCATGGGCATTGAATCCACTAATCCCACGGTATAAAACAGGATAATGTTTTTCCAATACATTGGCCATATAATTGGCATTTAAGATAGCAACTTGCGTAGCGACTCTTAATCCGTCTCCTCCCATCATAGCTATATAGGCCCATGAAATAGGTAATATGCTACTGCTTCCAAATGGCGCAGATGAAACCGCATGAATTCCTTTTTCTCCACCCGTTTTAATTTGAGAATGACTAGGGAGAAATGGAGCTAAATGATTTTTGCAAACGATGGGTCCCATCCCCGGTCCACCGCCACCATGGGGAATACAAAAAGTTTTGTGGAGATTAATATGCATCACATCGCCACCAAATCCCCCCGGTTTACAAAGCCCTACCATTGCATTAAGATTTGCTCCATCTAGATAAACTTGTCCACCATGGGAGTGAATAATCTCACAAATTTCCTTTATGGTATGTTCAAATACCCCGTGAGTAGAAGGATAGGTGACCATAATCGCAGATAAATTATTTGAATGAAGTTCCGCTTTCTCTTTTAAATCATCTTTTGAAATATTGCCATGTTTATCGCAGGCCACCACAACAACTTTCATTCCAGCCATAACGGCGGAAGCAGGATTTGTGCCATGAGCAGAAGCGGGAATTAAACAAATATTTCGATGATTGTTTCCATTGGCTTTATGAAATGCACGGATGACCATAAGACCGGCATATTCGCCTTGGGCGCCTGAGTTGGGTTGCAAAGAAATATCATCAAAACCTGTGGCTTCTGTTAGCCAATCTCCTAATTCTCCAATTAATTCCCGAAACCCTATTGTCTGAGAATTGGGCGCAAAAGGATGAATGTTACTGAATTCATTCCAAGTTACAGCCTCCATTTCTGTGGTTGCATTCAATTTCATTGTACAAGAACCTAAGGGAATCATACTCGTGTTAAGAGACAAATCTTTCGATTCTAATCGGTGTAAATAGCGAAGCATCTCAGTTTCAGAATGATGGGTATGAAAAACCGGATGATCTAAAAAAGGAGATGTTCTAATTAATTCAGATGGAATAGACTCTCCAACATTTTGAATTTTTTGTGTTTTAAATAATGAAAGTAAAACATCCAAATGAGCTTCTGTTGTTGTTTCATCTATTGAGATGCCTACAGTCTCATCTCCAAAATCACGTAAATTTAATTCAAGAGATTTTGCACGTTCTTGCCACCCTGAATCTGCTTTAAATTTGATTGTGTCAAAAAATTCATCATGTACAATTTTCAATCCTTCAGCTTCCAGTGATAGTGCTAATTTTGTAGTTAACCGGTTGATGCGCTGTGCAATTTCTTTTAACCCATTGGGTCCATGATAAACTGCGTACATCCCTGACATGATTGCCAATAATACTTGAGCAGTGCAAATATTAGATGTGGCTTTTTCACGACGGATATGTTGTTCCCGTGTTTGGAGCGCCATTCTAAGTGCAGGATGTCCTTGTGCGTCTTGGGAAACGCCAATAATTCGTCCTGGAATTTTTCGTTTAAACTCTTCGGAAGCTGCAAAAAAACCAGCATGTGGACCGCCATATCCCATAGGGACACCAAATCGTTGAGAATTTCCTACGGCTGCATCCGCTCCCATATCGCCCGGTGATTTTAGAAGTGTAAGTGCCATTAAATCTGTTGCCATACATACATACGATTTATTTTCATGTGCAGAATCGCACAAGGTAGAAAAATCTCGAATTGCGCCCTCTGTATCGGGATATTGAACCAAGGCTCCAAAAACACTTTCATCAAATTTAAATAAGGAATGATTCGTGATTTTGAGGTGGATCCCTAAAGGTTCTGATCTTGTTTTTAATACATCTATTGTTTGGGGATGACATTTATCTGAAACAAGAAAAGTTTTTTTATTTGGATTCCGAGTTGAATTATAAAACATCAACATAGCTTCAGCAGCTCCAGTCCCTTCATCTAATAATGAAGAATTTGCTAAAGGTAATCCTGTTAAATCTGCGATCATGGTTTGGAAATTGAGTAATGCCTCTAAACGTCCTTGGCTAATCTCAGCTTGGTAAGGTGTGTATGCTGTGTACCAACCCGGATTTTCTAAAATATTTCGTTTTATGACGCCGGGGACTACCGTGCCATAATACCCCATTCCGATATAAGATCTAAAAACAGAATTCTTTCCTGCCAGTTCCTGGAGACGTTTTATGGTTTCTGGTTCTGACTTTTTAGGTGGGAGGGTTGGAGGTGAATCAGTTAGAATGTTTTTTGGGACAACTGTAGAAGATAATTCATCTAAAGAAGAGAATCCCAGTTGGGATAGCATTTCTTGGATGTGATATTCACGTGGACCAAGGTGACGTTTAACAAAAGAATTAGACATATATCAAAATTGAAAATAAGGGTTCAAAACAAGGGAGTAAGATTAAAGAAATTCCAGCTTTTAGTCTATTCTGAATTTCATGACTTGCTCTTGTTTTTTTTGGTCATTTTATACGAGTTTCAAGCTATGAAAGAAGCTATTAATATTAGAACTAAACAAGATAAGTTAATCAGAATTGGAGAAAGAGTTTGTATTGATGATCAAGAATGGAAAATTGCTGAAATCAAGAACGATTCCATCACCCTTTATCGAGATGGAGTTGATGGAAAAAGTAATACCACTCGCCAGACAGTAGAACAGGTTAAAACACTGCTTCATCCTTAGATTGATACATTGATATTAACTCTCTTATTTAATTAATATGTAAGTAAATTTCCGGGCTGAAAATGAATAAATTAGTTCAAATACAAGTCATGAAATCAATTTTCGTGAGAATTCTCGGGAATCCAATACCATTAACTGGACTCTAAAATAAATTTATGTAACATGCACCGTGAACGGTGCATTTTTTTTACAATAGGATAAATATATCAAATGGAAAATCTGAAGGCACTACAATCGATTGATACTAAACTAAAAGATCTAAATGATTTATTAGGCGATTTGCCTTCTAAAGTTGATGAGCTTAATCAACAGGAGGATCTCATAAAATCAACCTTAGCAGGAAATAAAGAACGGTTGAAAGAAATTGCGGTAGAATCTCATAAACGAGAAGTTCGTATCGCAGAAATCAATATTAAGGTCAATAGACTTAAAGACCAACTTTTTCTTGTTACAAACAATAAACAATATGATGCCTTGATGGTGGAAATAGATCATTTAAAAGATCAGCGATCAACCTTTGAAAATGAATCATTATCATTAATGGAAGAAAAAGAGACCTTAACTGAATCCGTTGAAACGATGGATTCTGAATTGGGTACGTTGTCGAGTGATTTAACGGTTCGTAGAGAAAAATTGGAATCCGCTATTTCAGATTCTGCTGATGAGAAATCTTCTTTAGAAGAAAAGCGTATTGAAAAAGTAGATGGGATTGATTTTAACACTGTTTCAATTTACAATCGGGTTTGTGAAGCAAGAAATGGATTAGCTGTTGTTAGTCTATCTGGCAATGGATGTGGCGGGTGTGGCGCCCATGTTCCAATGCAAAAAGTGACAGAAATTCGAGCTAATATTGTAATTCATCGTTGTGATGTTTGCGGTAGATTTCTTTATAGTGAAAATAATTCTGTAAATTAAATCGTTTATTAAAAATTAAGTCGGTCGGATGGTTACTCTTGGCCTGCGTAAGCGGCCCGGGAGAGGAAAGTCCGGGCACCGCAGAACAGGATGCCCCATAACGAGGGGACCTTACAATCTGTAAGGATGGAAAGTGCAACAGAAAGTAAACCGCCCCGCTTTTAGTGGGGTAAGGGTGAAAGGGTGGTGTAAGAGACCACCAGATTCTGAAGAAATTCGGAATGCTGGTAAACCCCATCCGGTGCAAGATCGAATAGTCTTCAAGATGTTGTTCGCATCATAATCTGTTTTGCAGATTGAAGAAGCGGGTAGGTTGCTAGATTATCACGGCAACATGATGACTAGATGAATGACCATCCCTTTGATTCTTTGAGTCAAAGGACAGAACTCGGCTTATAGACCGACTTAATTTTAGTTTTTATGAATTGGATATTCCCAAATCTTCAATCTGACATTGTCAGAAACATTATGGATCTTTATCAGGTTCCAGAATCTATTGCCAATGTAATGGTTGCGCGTAGTTTGACAGATGTTCCTGAAACAAAAGAATTTTTTTCTCCTAATGTGTCTCAATTACACGACCCCTTTTTAATGAAGGGGATGGATCAAGCTGTGGATCGTGTTATCCAAAATATTGAATCTGAAATTCCAATTTTTGTTTTTGGCGATTATGATGTGGATGGCACCACTGCTGCATCTTTGCTTTATGTCGGACTTACAAACTTAGGTGCGACGGTAAAAACATATATTCCAAATCGTGAAAAGGAAGGCTATGGCGTTTCTGAATTGGGGATTGATAAAGCAGGGAAATTTGGCTCAAATTTATTAATCACCTGTGATTGTGGAATTAATGCGATTAACCGAGTAAACTATGCCAATGAAAAAGGAATTGATGTGATAATAACAGATCATCATATTCCTGGCGATATTTTGCCAAAAGCATTTTCAATTTTGAATCCAAAACAAGTGGATTGTCCCTATCCATTTAAAGGGTTGTGCGGAGGCGGTGTTGCATTAAAACTCTTATCTGGTTTGGTAAAAAAAATGGGATATTCTTTTGATTTAATTATGGATCTCATGGATTTAGCCGCTTTAGGAACCTCTGCGGATCTGGTACCAATGAAAGATGAGAACAGGGTCATTGTACATTTTGGATTAGAGACCTTGAGAACAACACGCCGCCCGGGACTGCGGGAGTTATTGAAAGTAGCAAAAGTAGATTTGGAGCGGGACCTTACTGTAACAAAGGTTGTTTTTCATGTTGCACCAAGAATTAATGCTGCCGGGCGTTTGGGGGATGCAAACCGATCTGTGGAACTCATGACTACAACGGATACGGTCCGAGCCAGTAAATTAGCTTTAGAATTAAATCAAGAAAATAAATCAAGACAATCGATTCAACAATCCGTTGTAGATGATGCGTTGTTATTAGTGAACTCTCAGGTAGATTTAGAAAATGACAAAGCGATTGTTTTGGGGTCTCGGGGTTGGCATCAAGGCGTGGTTGGGATTGCAGCTTCAAAACTTAAGGAAAAATTTAATCGACCAACTGTTATTATATCATTTGATGAAGAGGGCAATGGCAAAGGTTCAGCTAGAAGTTTGAAAGGGTTGGATTTATATGATGCCCTAACAGAAACAAAAGCTCATTTAGAAAATTATGGCGGTCATGCCATGGCAGCTGGGCTCGCTATTCATGAATCAAAATTTAATATTTTTAGAGAAGTTTTTCTTATGTATGCTGATTCGGTTTTAAATGAAGATGATCTTGAATCAAAACTTTATTTGGACGCTGAAATTTATTTATCAGATTTGAATCAAAGATTCATGGATTTCATGAAAAAATTAGGTCCATTTGGACCTGGAAATATGCGTCCAAAATTCGCTGTAACGAATGCAGAAGTTGTAGGAAATCCAAAAGTGATTGGGAATGGGGATCATATTCGATTCCAGATTAAACAAAACAGGTCCGCTATTGATGTCATTGGATTCGGGCTGGCAAACCATTACCAAGAACTCATCCTTGGGCAACCTATTGATATTGCTTGCGTCGTTGAGACCAATGTGTGGAAAGGCAGAGAAACAATTCAATTGAATGCAAGAGACATTCGACTATCTTTAAATAGTTAACTCCTGTAGTAAATTCAAACTTAAACCCTTAAAAAGAGAATACCGTTTCAATGGATAATTTATTTTTTACAAATGAACATATTATGATTCGCAACATGGTTCGAGAATTCGCAGATTCTGAGATTACACCAGTCGCACAAGAATTAGATGAATTGGGGAAATTTCCTCGAGACCTTGTGGATAAAATGGGTGAATTGGGCCTCATGGGTATTCTTATCCCTGAAAAATATGGTGGAGCTGGTTTGGATATGGTTGCCTTTGCAACTGCAATCATGGAATTAGGAAGAGCAGATGCCTCCGTCGCTATCACAATGACAGCTCATTCATCCTTGGGTTCACTTCCTATTTTGATGTTTGGTTCTGAAGAACAAAAAAATACGTATCTTCCTAAATTAGCTTCTGGTGAAATGTTGGGTGCATTTGGTTTAACTGAACCGGATGCTGGTAGTGATGCTGGAGCTACAAAAACGAAAGCTGTTCGTGATGGAGATGAATATGTAGTGAATGGTGGAAAAATATTTATTACGAATGTTGGTGAGGCCGGTGTGTTATCTTTTACATCCCAAGTCGTCGAAAATGGGGAAAATCTAGGAATCGCAGCTTTTACCATTCCAACAAATACTGAAGGTCTTGAGATTGGCCCAAAAGAGAAAAAAATGGGATGGCGAGCCAGTGACACGCGCCAATTGTTTTTTAAAGATATGAGGATTCCAGCATCATCAATTTTGGGAACGCCCGGTGAAGGTTTTAAAACCTTCATGAAAACATTAACATCGGGTAGAGTATCCATTGGTGCATTGTCTGTTGGAACTGCTGTGGGTGCTTATGAACGTGCATTAGCCTATTCTAAAGAACGGGAAGCGTTTGGGAAATCCATTCATAAATTCCAATCTGTTGGATTTAAATTAGCAGATATGGCTACTAAAATTGAAGCGTCAAAATTATTGGTTTACCATGCAGCGTGGATGAAAGACCAAGGATTAGATATTACTAAAGAGGCGGCCATGGCAAAACTTTTTGCCAGTGAAACTGCCATGGAAGTCACCACTGAAGCAATTCAAGTTCTTGGAGGATATGGATATGTTCGAGACTATGGCGTGGAGCGCTTTTTCCGAGATGCAAAAATCCTTGAAATAGGCGAAGGTACTAGCGAAATCCAACGACTCATTATTTCCAGAGAAATCATAAAAGACGTCCAGGTATAATAGTGGGAGACCCAAAGCCCAACCCATTGGTTCAATATCTTCTGATTGATAAATATTGGAAGCAATATCTAGTTATTTTTGGATTAATCCTGAGTATTTCTATTTTGTTCCCACAGGGGAAATCGCTGAAATATTCCTATCAGTTGAATGATATAACTCGAGAGCCAATCATTGCTCCCTTTACATTTTCTATTTTGAAATCTGAAGACCGATTGAAAGAAGATTTAGAGAATCAAAAAAAGTCAGTTCCATTTACGTTTAACAGAAAAGATGAAATTGTTGAAAAACATACAGCCTCGTTAAACGAATTTTTTGCGATGGCAAATGAGTTACGCCATTTGAGTTGGCGATTAAAAGAATCTAAACAATTGGTTTATGAAAGGCGGTATCATAAACAATATGAAAAGGCAAAATCGGAACTTGTCTCGGATAGTACTAATTTATCAATCCTGACCCAAGAATTTCATCGCATGTATTCATTTACTCAAAATAAACCGGAATGGATCTATTATGTGACGCCGGAACAAGATCCAAAAAACATGAAGGATTTAGATCGGAATAAAATTCGCATTGTCCAAATTTGTAAAAATAGATGGACGGAAGGAATTTATAATATTGCCATTAGTGATATAGAGAGTCACCAGGTTACAATAAACCAAAGTGATGTTCCAGATCTTGCTTCACCCACAAGTTTTAACGATCTTCAAGTCGCTTGGACGAAAGCACGTAAAGAATTACTCGCAGTTTTTTTGGAGGGTGACGTATTTCGAGATTTGGGATATGATCTTATTGTAGAATTCATGAAACCAAATCTCTTATTTAACAGGGAAATAACCGAACGTCGCCAACTCGAAAGTTTGAATATGGTACCCATAAGTCAAGGTGTGGTTTTAAAAAATGAATTAATTGTAGATGCCAATATTCGAATTACGGAAGATGTCCTTCAAAAATTAAACTCTTTGTCTGTTGCGGTCACGAAACATGAAACCAATTCGGGTTGGGTAAAAATTGCTTGGAGCTTCTTGGGGAGAATTATTCTGTTATCGGTTGTTGTTTCTTTGTTTTTTGCATTTTTGGTAGTGTATCGCGTTACCATATTTCGGGATTGGAAATTGGTCTCATTAATTTCTATCGTTTTTCTCATTCAATTAGGATTGGCTCACATTTTTGTCATTCGATTGGAATGGTCAGAATACTTAATTCCTGTTACCGTGGGCGCCATGACGCTTACGATTTTATTTGATGCCCGAATTGGATTTATGGCTACAACATCCATGGCGCTTATGATGGGGCTTATGATGGGGCAAAATATTGATCTTGTGATTGTATCATTGTTCACGTCAACAATTGCCGTCTATAATATCCGTGAATTGAGAAAGAGAACTCAATTATTCACCACCATGTTTGCTCTAATTGCAGCCAGTATTTTTGTCGTTTTGGGACTAGGGCTTTTCAAAGAACACAATTGGATAAATATGTTGACCGACATCCAATTATTGACAATTAACAGCATTTTGGCCCCAATTGTTACGTATGGAATGATTGGTTTATTTGAGATTCTATTCGAGGTAACGACAGATTTAACCTTGATTGAATTATTGGATTATGACCATCCATTATTAAAACGTGCCCAACAAGAAACGAATGGAACATTTAACCATAGTATTGTGGTGGGGAATCTTGCGGAATCTTGTGCTAATGCCATAAATGCTCACTCTCTTTTATGTCGCGTTGGGGCTTATTACCACGATATTGGCAAAATGGAAAAATCCGAATATTTCATTGAAAACCAATATGGTGGGGCCAATAAGCATGATACAATTACCCATACAATGAGTGCGAAAATTATTCGAGCTCATGTAAAAGAAGGATTGGAATTAGCCGAAGAATATGCTCTCCCCAAATTAGTTTCTGATTTTATTCCTATGCATCATGGAACGACACGTGTTGAATATTTTTATCGCATGGCACTGAAGGATGCTGAAGAAACAGGTGCCACAGTTGATGAAAGTGCATTCCGATATCCCGGCCCAAAACCGAATACAAAGGAAACGGGTATTCTCATGATTTGTGAAGCAGTGGAAGCAGCCGTTCGTTCAATTAAAGAGCCCGATATTTTTAAAATTGAAGCAATGATTGATAAAATTATTAAAAGCCGAATTGATGATGGTCAGATGAGCGAATGTCCTATCACCTTGGATGAATTAAATAAAATTAAAGGTACCGTGGATGGAACCACTGGAATGCTTCCGGTTCTCCGCGGTATTTACCATATCCGAATTGAATACCCTGATGATCCAAAAAGTACTGCATCTGCATGATAAATATTTCTGTTAGTTGTGATCCTAAATTCCAATCTCCAAATGAATTTATTGTTAATAAAACCACAATTCATGTTATGGAATCAAACAAGATTGAATCGGGTGAAATCTCACTTATTTTTGGGTCAGACGAACTGTTATCTTATCTTAAAAAAGAATATTTTCATAAAGATCAATGGACAGACGTTATTGCGTTTCGATTAAATGATTATGTAGAAAAAGTGGTAGAAGGCGAAATTTATATTAGCTTGCCACGGGCCGAAGAAAATTCAAAATCCTTTGGAGAGCCCTTTGAAAAAGAAATTACAAGGTTGATTATACATGGCTGCCTTCATTTGTTAGGATTTGATGATGAATCCAAGAAAGAAAAATTAGAAATGACCCAGATGGAAAATGATTTTTTAAGCCAGATAAACTGGCAAAAAATATTTGAGAGTTAAATGAATAAACAACATGCCGCTGAAAAATTTGTCAAATTATTAGACATTGTAGAAAAACTCCGTGGACCCGATGGCTGTCCATGGGATAAAGAACAAACCCACGCATCATTACTCCCCTATTTCCTTGAGGAAGCGTATGAAGTAATGGAAAGCGTAGAGGACAACGATTTTGAAACTCTTGAAGAAGAATTGGGTGATATTATGCTTCACGTGGCATTACAAACTCAGATAGCTTCTGAAGATTCAAAATTTACGATTGCGGATTCTCTGGATACTGTGGTGAAAAAACTTATTCGACGTCATCCTCATGTATTTGGGGATAAAAAAGCGGACGTTGCTTTTGAAGCAAAAAAAAATTGGGAAGCATTAAAGCATTCTGAAAAGAATCGTAAATCTCGTTTAGATGGTGTACCGCCAGCTTTGCCCGCGTTAACGCGTGCCCAGAGACTCCAACAAAAAGCAGCTTATGCTGGATTCGACTGGGATAACATTGATGATGTTTGGGCAAAACTTCATGAAGAAATTGATGAACTAAAATCCGCACATGAAAAAGGCGATACAGAAAACACCAAAGAAGAAATTGGCGATGTCCTTTTTTCGGTGGTAAATCTAGCTCGTTATTTAGATATACCGGCTGAAGATATGCTCAGAGCCACCAATAAGAAATTCATATATCGTTTTCAAAAAATTGAAGAAGAATTGGAAGCGAAAGGAAAAAAGTTGGAAGAATCTACCTTAGAAGAAATGGATGAAATTTGGGAAAGAGCAAAACAGAAATCATGATTGAAGAATTTGAATTCTGTCTCTTAATTCAGCAGGGATTATGGGCCATACTCTCTTATTTTTTAATTTACCATAAATAATTGCAGCTATAAATCCAAATGATAGCCCAAATGCTACACCTATCGAAATCCAAAAACCCACATTTCCCTTGATTGAACCGATGACTGATCCAATTGTGATACCAATACTGGCGCCAATCCCCACACCAACTCCAATGAATTGGCGCTTCATTCGCTTAAGCTAAAAGGTGGATATTTATCTGTAATTAATAATATCTTGGTATTGACGCTTTACAAGGGCCTGGATCTGGTTCTAAATAGCGGGAGTCAGGTAAATCTTTAACATCTTTTTTACACCCTAATACCATAATTGGTAAAATAATTGACATTGAGAAAATAAAAATTCTCATATTATTCCCCTTGAATGGTTGCCACCAATTTCCGGGCCGATCCATGATCTCGATGTTCACAAAGGTAAATGCCCTGCCACGTGCCCAAGTTGAGTCTTCCATCTGTAGTTGGTATTGAAACTGACGAACCCAATAGAGATGCTTTCAAATGAGCCGGAATATCATCAGACCCTTCGAAAGTATGCTGGTAATAACTCTGGTTTTCTGGTGCCAGCATATTGAAATGAGATTCGAAATCAGTCCGTACAGTTGGGTCCGCATTTTCATTAATGGTTAAAGAAGCGGATGTATGTTTTATAAATAAGTGAAGAATCCCTGTTTTGAGATCCTTTAATTCAGGAATATTTTCCAATACATCATTGGTGATGATGTGAAATCCGCGAGACTTGGCGGAAAGAGTAATTGTTTTTTGAATCCACACTATTTTAATTTGCCACGAACTTCACTAAGAAACACAAAGAAATAATTTGGATTTAGCATACCTTAATGTCCTTGGCGGTTTAATGATTTTTCCATCCAGATGCGAGTTCCTTCATCTAGAACTATTTGAGTTTCTTTTGTAATTATAAAACCACGATTTAAGGAAAATGCTATCATTCCATCATGTTTTTGCCGTGTCTTTAATACGATTGAGCTAAATCCATTTTTGGCTGCCCATTTTTCTTGGAAATTTGCTAGGGAATAAGCAACTCCCATTCGGCGAAATTTTGGTAAAACGCCACCCATCCAACTATAAAAGCTGCCATCGTTAAGTCGGTCATAGCCAATTTTAAATCCAACCGACTGATTGTCTATTTCAGCAATAAGAGCAAGATACTTTCCTGTACACCGTTTTTTATATTCTTCTATTTTGTAGGGAGAGTTGAATTCGGGAATTTTGGATGATAAATACACGCATTCCTGAAATGATCTTTCGCAAATATGAATCAAGTTTTTCGTTCTTTTTTTCGAGCGGCAGGGAATAAAATATTATTTAGGATTAATCGATAACCTGGTGAATTTCGATGTAGTGATAGATCTGTTGGCGGATCTCCAACAAAATGTTGATAATCCTCCGGATCATGTCCACCATAAAAAGTGAATGTGCCTTTTCCAAAAGTCCCATGCAGATACTTTACTTGATCGGATGCGGGATCTTCACCCATGATTACAATATGAGTTTTAATTCTATCTTTATGAAACCCAGTGGTTTGCCCCATAAAACCTTTCACCACAGTCACATGGTTTTGGGTGAGCATCGTAGGAACAGGATCATATTTAGCCGAAAATTCAAACAATGAAAAATAGTCTGCTTCTGCGCCACGAGTTACAGGATTATGGCTGGGTGGAAAATCAATATCAGAAAATTCATAAATCATTGGATCGGGCAATAGTTTAAATCCGGAGAAGGCGAAAGATTGCGTATAATCCAATTTTGAATGTAAAGCGGGATCAATGGATGTACCATCGAATACGGAATGGGCACCATCCACATTTTCCATAGAAAGGGCAATATCGTATGAATCCGTAGCCGAGCACATAGCGAATACGAAACCGCCATTGCCCACATAATTTTTAATGGATCGAGCTATGGATTTCTTTTGTTCATGGACACTAGGGAAACCCAATCGCGCAGCCACCTCTTCAAATTGTATTTTCTGATTTTGATACCATTGGGCATTATGGTGACTGCGATAAAATTTGCCATATTGCCCTGTAAAATCTTCATGATGCAAATGGAGCCAATCATAATTTTCCAGTTTACCCAAGTGAACTTCTTCATCCCACACTGTTTCATAATCCACTTCTGCATAGGCGAGAGCTAGCGTAACAGCATCATCCCAAGGTTGCTTATTGGGCGGTGTATAAATGGCAATTTTCGGTTTTTTCTCCAAAAGGACAATGTCCATATTTTCTTGGTCAATCTTTGAATAAATTTGGACCAAATCCCCGGTGTTCACCATTTCGAAACTTACACCACGGACGCGACATTCCGTTTGCACAAATTGATGTCCATCAATCAAAAAGGAGCCGCCGCGATAATTTAATAACCATTCAACGGTTGTATTTTTTGTCAATGTAAAATATGCAATCCCGTAAGCCTTTAAATGGTCGTTTTGGGATTGATCCATTGGAATAAGGATTTTTTGTCCAAGAGAAAAAGAGAGTAAAAATAGTAAGATTATTTTTTTCATTAACTTTCTGTGTTTTGTAAAGATCGAATGTGATAGCGAATCGGTTCAGAGAAAATAGATGTGGGAAATTCATCTAAGATTCGCATATACTGCTCCAGTGCTTTTTCAGGATCCAATAATTTTGATTCATAGATTTGTCCAGCCAAAATAATTCCCCGATCTGCTAAAGGGCTCCCATCCAAAGAAAGAGCTAATGAGAGAGCTTTATCAAAATCCTTTAATTGATAATGTAAAAGGCCTTGGCGAAGGTTAGCCAATGGTACAATCGTTGAAGAGGAATCTAGTTGCACAAGAAAATCTAATTCCCGAATTGCATCTCCGATTTTTCGTTGACGCAAATACCATTCAGCTTTGATGAAATGAGAGAATGCTTCCTTACTATTGGGCTCATTTTCATAATATTGTGTCAGGATATTTTTCAGTTCCATCAAATCGTTAAAGGACGGATCAATAGGATTCATGGTCAGAAAAGTTGACTGAACTTTTTTCAAGGTTGAGTCTGGATCATCGCTTAAAAAGTGGACCAGAATTTTCTTTTGTTCAATAGCAGGAATTGAATACCGTTTCATTTCTCGATCTAAAAATTGCAACGCTTGATCTGATTGCCCCTTAGCCATTAAAACATCTGTAATTCTTAGGATTAATTTTAGTTTTAATTTTTTATCAGGTTTATTTTTCATGGCTTTCGCCAATAGGGAATAAGCTTTGTCAAAGTCATGAAGAATTCTGAATTGGATTTCGCCTAAGCGAAAATAAGCATCCGCCAATAAAGAAGATTTTGGCAAAGAAATAAGTAGAGAATCATAAAGCGCAATACTGGATTCAAGATGCTTGGGGGAGATAGAAGAATTCACCTGAAATGGATCTTCAAAAAATAAATTATTGTCAAAAAAGTATGGAATCAAATGTGATTCATTTGCCGGAATAATCTGATCTTCAAAGGTTTTTGCCATGCCTAATAAGGCTTTTCCTGCAAGTTTAGAATTTATTTTTTCCCCCAAAATGTAATTATATGATTGAATCGATAAATCATATTGAGCTTCTTTCCGTAATTCATTTGCAAAGGTGAGCCACTCATTAAAATTTGGATTCCCTAAATTTGATCTTTTCAATTTTGTTTGAAAAGCATTTTCATATTTCTGTTGTTTAAAATTGAAATCACTTAATAAATCTAAAAATATTATTGGTTGTTCTTTAGATGCTTTTTGTAAAGTTGATTCAATAATATTTATGGCATCATCCTCATCGCTCATGATAAGAATCCGTTGCCGAATTACGCCACTTTTTTTAGGTTCATATGCAAGTTGAAGAATAAATTGTTCCATCGCTTTGTCATAGCTACGTCGAGTTTGGTAGAAAATTCCAGCCTCATACGCCATGAAGGATTTCCCGAAATTATCACGACCTTTTTCTAATAAATTAAGCAATTCCTTATCCAAACTGAATCGACCATAAAGAGAAACCATTATGCGATAATAAGATTGATTATTGTTGAATTTTTCTATCCCCGCTGTCCATACAGCTCGTGCTTCTTCTTGTTGGTCATTCAAAAAATGAAATTCGCCCAATTCGGAATAAAGCTGAATATCATTTGGCGAATGGATTAAGCTCTCTCGTATGAATAAAATTCCAGCATCGTACTTTTGATTTTTTTTAAAAAGTGATTTCAAATCACGTATAGTACGATGATTTCTTGAATCCTTTAAAAGGATGGCTTCGTAGATGGAGATAGCGCCATCAACGTCTCCTTTTCTTTCCAACATTTTAGCTGTTTTAATTGATGCATTGATGGATGCTTTATTTTGCCCAAAAAGAAAAGAGCCAATTATGAGAATAAAAATAAATTTAGTTTTAAGGTTCAAGGATAACCTCGGGTGATTCTGACTCAATTTTCATCTGGCTCAATGAATTAAAATATCGTTTTATCATGGTTTGGTGTTCCCGTGAATATCCAGCATTAATGGCTTTATTTAAAGCCTGAAGTGCGAGATTTTGTCTTTGTCCTAAATCGGTAGGTAACCCGCCGGGGCCTTCAAATACAATTGTGTTTTCAGCAGAAGTGGACTTTCTTTCATCCTTAAATCCACGTTGAGTCATAGATGTTTGACTATCCAGCATTCTAGACAAAATTCTTTGTTGCCGTTCTTGGGTTTTTCGTGTGAATCTTCTACGTTGTAAATCTTTAATAACCTCATCCATTTCTTTCCCAATTCCACCAAGATCTCCCATCCCTTTTTGTCCGGAATGGCGCATTTCATTCATCATTTGTTCAAGAGATTTTCGCAAACTTTGTTGTTTTTGCAACATTTGTTGCATGAGTTGTTGTTGGGAACTTGCGGCCATTTGTCCCATTCCTAATTGCATGCCTTGTTGGTTTAGCTCTTGTTGTTGTCCCGCCATTTGTTGCATCATTTGTAGGAATTGTTCGTAGCCACTGGCAGACCCTGATGCTTGCATACTTTGCATGCTATTAAAAAGACCTAATGCAGCTTCATTTAATCCAGCCATGGCAGTATTTTGACTTTTTCCTGCTTGGCTCACATTTCGGTCGGATAAATTGCTTTTAGCTTCTTCCATTCCAGTATTTGCTTTTCCCATACTTCGACCAATTTCAGGTGTGATGGCAAAAGTTTCTTTGGAAAGGTCCATCATTTGATTCATCATAGATTGCAGTTGGTCCTGCAGAACTTGTTGTCTGGCAGCCAATTCTCGAAGTCGAGGAGAGTTACGAGATGCGGAGCCCACTTCCGTTCTTAATTGTTCTTCTTGAGATGAAAGATAAAGCATATCTTGCATGAGCGCTTGGAATTTTTCTGTCATTTCCGCAACAGTTTCTTGTTGAAATTGCTGTTGCATTTCCATCATTTCTTGCATCATTTGTTGCATATTTTCCAAAGATTGATTACTAGAATTTTGGGATTGTTGAATTTGTTGTTGAGACAAATTTTCCATGGTTTCCATCATAGATGATTCGGTCTGATTTGTTAAGTCAGATTGTGCCATTTCATCTAAATCTTCAGAGGTTTTTTGACTGTATGGTTCAACTAATTCTGATGCTTCTTCCATGAGAGATTTTAAATTGTCGAATTCGTCAAGATTCCTTTTCTCTTCTTGAACTAATCGTTCTAAGGTGGATTTATCAGTTTGCTCATTGGCTTGGTTGATTTCTTGATCTAATGATTGTTGTTGGTCAAAAAGTTGCTCCATCCGTGTTTGAAGTTCATCCATTTTTTGTTCAGCTTGAAGTCGTTTAAAAATATCCAAATAACGGTCAAGGTCTTGTTCTATTTGATCCATATTATCTGATAAATCCTTCAAGGCATCCTGAAGCTGTTTCATATCCATATTTTCTAAAGCTTCTTGTAAATCATCCATATTTCGCATCATATCTTCAGGAATAATATCTTGGATAAGGTCAGATAACTCTTTGAATTTATCTAACAAATCCGGCGAAAATAATTCATGCTTTTCAGCTTGCGCAGTGATGGATTCTATAGCATCAGCCATTTTTTCTAAGTTGGCTAATTCATCCTTAGCCTGTTCCATGGCATTCTTGACAGATTGTTGTTGGTCCCAATCCAACTCTTTTGATTTTAATGCTTCCAATTCTAATGCTTCAAATTGTTCTCTTAATTCTTGAAATTCTTCTACACCGGAATTCATGTCATTTAAAAAGTCCGATTCTGTATTTTCTGCTATTTCATATAAATCTGCCAAGGATGGAACACGAGCGATAAAAGTAGATGAAATTGTTTTCTTTGGACCCGATACATCATCATTGTCCGTGAGCTCAAAATGGAAATGAACTTCATCTTCTGGCATAAGGAACATATCACTTAAGTCCCACCAAGTTTGTATAGTTTGGTTCACCGTATCCGGATTCAATTCATTAAGGGTAAACATTGCCACGTATGGATCGGCTTGCAGATAAGAAGGTCGACGCATTTCATAGGCAACCTGTAAATCGGAAAACCCATAATCATCTTCGATCTCCAAATGTATTGGGATTATTTGATCACTTCCCAATTCTATAATGGGAGGTGGCTTAATCACAAAAAGGCTGGGATCGTGGTCAGGAATTATTTCAATGGTAAATGGGACAGGATCTCGATTTGTTATTCCACGTTGATCTACAAGATTTACTGTGAATTCGCCTTCTTCCATCATTTTGAAATATCCCGAAGCTGAACGATGAGTGGATTGTAATTCTGAGCGTTTTCCGTTTATCTCTAAATAGGCAGATTCTAGAATGCGATTAGACGATAGATAAGTTTGAACGATTGATCCTTTTAATCCTTGTACAACAGCCACATTTCCTTCCTGAGTTTCAGCATTCAAACCGCTATATTTTGGTGGGACAACTGTGATAAGAAATGATTCAAATGTGGGCCGATCTGTCACAAATAAAGTATCCGGAAGTGATGTGACTTTTTCCCATGCTTCCCAAAAATAATTCGCATTTACCACCGCTTCATACGCATAATCCTGAAATAACTCAGGTAACTCAAAATGATAATTCCCAGATGAATCTCTGGATGATGTATAGGTCAGTGATAAGGAATCTCGTTCTTGGGTAGAAACTTGAATCGGTGTTAGGTGGAGCAAAACTGTATCCGGTTCAGCGCCATTTGCTTGAATTTGAATGGCTGCATTTTCACCGCCTAAAATATGGATATCACCAGATAAACTCATTAACGAAAATGGTTTGGGTGACGGAAATTCAGTTAATGGGGAATTCCATCTCATAAACGCATTTGCAGCATTCTCATACGTGAATCCCATCACAAGAATTAACATGACCCAAGTGGCGATTAATCCTTGTTTCAATTTATTTACTTTTTCATCTTTTAAATGGGAGACAAAATCCAACTCATGAAGTTTATCAGATATTTTTTCAATATATGATTTTGTTAATGCTTTTGATTCATTTTTTCCGGATCCGGATTCAAGTTGAAGTGCATTTAAAATTGTATCCTGTTTTTTCGGAAAAACCGATTGCCCCAATTGAGTCGATAATGTTTCAATTTTATACTTTTGGATTAAATCAGATTCTGATCGAAAATATTGAATCAACCAAAAAAGGGAATACAAAATCAAACAGCTACCCATTAGGGTTAAAATCGATATTTTGATTTTAGGAAGGAAATAAAAAATTGTTTCGAGCTCAATTCCGATTAAAAATAATATTGAAATTAGAATCCCAAACCATAAAAGACTTTTGAGACCATCCTGCCAAAACACGATCGCCCGAGCATTTTCGATATGTTTTTTGATATGCATTATTGTGTCAGTGCGAAATAAATAATATTCACGCCCATTTTTAAGGCAGCTTCTCGAATCGGAAATGGGTCTTGGTGAACACTTGCATCTTCCCATCCATCTCCCAAATCAGATTCAAATGTATAAAGAACAATCATGTGTTCCCCCTCAAATAAAGCAAATGCTTGCGAGGGATTATTATCATGCTCGTGTACTTTAGGGAGTCCATTCTCTAAGTTGAAATAAGATGAAAAAATAGGGTGATTATTAGGGAGTGGCACAAGATCTTTGTTGGGGAAAACTCGTTTCATTTCTCGGCGGAATGATGGATCCATTCCATAATTATCATCAGCATGAAGAAAACCACCATTCATTAAAATCGACCGTAATGAAATCATTTCATCATCGGTAAATCGAATATTCCCATGTCCAGTCAAATAAAGATAGGGGTATTGATTTGCATCATCATCTGTGAGTTTAATTCGGTATTCTTCCGAATAGGCGGACATGGGAGTATTCCGGTTGAGGTAAGTCAATAAATTGGGTAAACTGCTGGGGTCGCTATACCAATCCCCGCCGCCACTATAATGAACGCGGGCAATTGAAAATGATTGGGCTGGAAGACTGCTAACCCAAATGAAAAATATAATGGCTTTAATTCTCATAAAAAAACAATGTTATAATCGATTCGTTTGTTCCCAAAAAGAGACCGGGAAAGTTAGCCCGATTTTTACGAGTCTTTTCTTGTAAAAAACATGAGAATCACGGAATTTTAGAGACTCATGACGCTCATGAAAATAACACGCCACATTCTTTTCCTATTGATAGTCTCCGGGTTACTCGGGCAAATTGAAGAAGAAAAAAAACCAAAAACCTTTCTTTTTGGTTTGATCAAAATTAAGTCGAATTCTCCTTATGAAAAAGGCGCTTGGATTGACAAGTGGATTCATGCCCGTGAATTCGCCCTTCCAGTTTATTTTGCACCCATAGAGGTTCGGTATGGGTTTGGGTTTAATGGAAAAACATCCGGAAGTGTAGCTCTTCTAAATAAAAATTCTGCGACTGATGATCCAGATAAAATGGAATACGAAGATGATGTTGAGCCTTTATCTCAATCTTATGAAAATATTTGGGGTTCATCTATGGAAGTGGATGTGGGCTTAATCAATATTCCATATTATCTTGTGGGAACAAGTTGGATGAATGTAATGACGGGGCTTACCTACCGTTCCAGTTCAATTTTTTATGGGACAGAACTTCCATCAGAAGCATGGGGGGAGATCAATACAAATTGGAGCGACACCGCGTATTTTTCTCCAAAAATGAGTGAGTATTTGCTCACGACTCATTTTCAATATCAACCCTTTAGTGACTGGTTTATCAATTTTCGGTATTCGTATGGGCTAGCATCTACGCTTTTTTATACTCAGGATAGAGAGGTTTGGGATGAATCTTTAACGGGGTCAGGAACGTCTGCCGCTGGCTCCATAGGTTTTAGATATATTTTGGATCCGGGAAAAGAAAACCGATTCACCGTTGGATTAGATTTCCGGTATTCTTACACAAAAATTCATACAATTAATGATCTTGCAGATATTACACCTATCAGTCAATTCGACCTGGTGAATTATGGCTTATACTTTACCCTTTCAGCATTTTATGGTGGAGATAACACAATAGGAGATAAAGCAAAAAAACATTACTACCGAAAAGAATATGTAAGTGCTCGGAATCAATTTAGAGAATTTTTATCAGAAAATCCATCCCATGCCAACAGACATCGTGCGGAATATTATATTAAAGATTCTGAATATAAAATCCCCTATGCAATTATGGATGAAGGGATTGTGTTAGATAAAAAGAGCCAAACGCAAAAAGCGTTGGATAAATATATGTATGCAAGATCTCTAGTTAAAAATGATACTTTAATTTTAAATACGCTAAATAAAAGAATTAATCAAATTGCGCTTTTATGGATGTTCGAAGCTGAAAATATTTTGAATGATTCAAGATATGTTGAAGCATATAGCCTTGTAAAGCATGTGGCGGAATTTTCTAAACATGGAGAAAAAGAAATTAGACGATTCAAATCTTGGGTTGTTTTAGGGGAAGGAAAACGATATCAGTCTGCTGGGTTTATTGGCAAGGCTATGGGGAAATATGCTGAAGCTTTGGGTATGAATCCTGACCTTATTTATGAAGTGAAATCATTGCAATACCGTGCAGGAATTCAAATGGCTAAACTGGCAAAAGAAGCGGATGAATTTGAAGAAATACAATTAGCAATTTATTCTCTTGAATATGCTCGTGAATTATCTGGTGGCATTGGAACTAGAAATGAAAAACTATTGGTGGATTTGAAAAATAAACTTAAATCATTATCTGATTATAAAAGTCGAATCATTATAGAACAAAAAATGAATATTGCTCGTGCGGAGCAACTGAATGCTAGAAATAAAAAATTGAAAATTGGTTTAACAATTCCCCAAGTTCAGGACTTATTGGGTGAACCCCATGAAAAGATTCTTGGAAATCGAGGATTAAATCCAGATGAACAATTATGGATTTATTTTGTAAATCAGGGATCATTGCATTTATCGTTTCATCAATTTCAATTATTTAAAATCGAAGAATTATAACCGTTACTTTTCGAATTCTCTACTATTGTTCGAATTAAAACCCCATTATTTTTAAGGCTGTGAAATTTCCATTTAATATACTATTTATTATCATTTTTGTTGGCACTCTTTCAGGCCAAAAGGAATCTCGTAATTACGATATAGAATTACGAAACCAATATCAGGCGATTAATTCTTTGAAGGCTGAGATTGAACAATTACGATCAAAAATCAAAAAAGCCGAAACACGAGAACGGTCTGCAGCTTATAAAATTTCCTCAATAGATGAAGAAATTGCATTGACTTCCAGATTGGTTCAATCTTTAAAAAGAGAAGAAGAAAAAACTAAAAATCGCATTGCTCAACTTCAAGAAAATCTTCTTAAAAATCAAAATGAATTGGATATACTTAGAATTCGATACGAACAACGTGTTGTTAATGCTTATCAAAAAGGTCGAATTACGGATTTAGAAAAAGTGTTTTCTTCCACAACATGGCGCCAAGCCATGTATCGAACTCACTATTTAAAGATTATTTCTGAAATTGAGAAAAAAATAACGAAACAGATTGAAAAACTTCTCATTAATATTAGTTCGCAAAAACTAGAATTGGAAGTTGCTCTCCGTGAAAACCTTATCTTGAAACGGGATAAGGAAAATCAAATGAATTCTTACCGGAATATGAGAATAAAACGGGAACAAGAATTAAATCGTATTCGGACGGATAAACGAGCTCTTTCGACCTACGTAAATGAAAAAGAAGCCGGGGTTAACCAACTTGAAAGTATTATTAAAAAAGTACTTGAAGATAAAGGCCGATTCGAGAGAGAGGAGAGAATTCGTCAACAGCAAGCGGTACTTAAAACTAAATCTTTTAATGCGTTAAAAGGACAATTGCCTTGGCCGGCGAATGGGCGAATAATTACCAAATTTGGTCGACAATGGAACCCTAAACTAAAAACCACCACAGAGAATCCAGGAATAGATATTAAAGGGCAACCCGGGTCTGCAATTCGAGTTGTTATGGGTGGCGTGGTAACAACAATTACATACATTCGTGGATTTGGCACCACAATTATCATTGACCATGGTGGAGGATTTTATACAGTTTATAGCCATGTTACCAATATTCAAACCAATGTAGATGGAGAAGTTCGTAATGGAGATGTCATTGCTTATATGGGTGATTCTGGTTCCATTAATGGCTCAAAACTTCATTTTGAGATTTGGGGAAAGGGGCAAAAACTGGATCCTGAAAAATGGTTATCCAAGAAATAAATACAATGGATATTGCCTCTGCCCAAGCCAATGTTTGGGAGAGACTTTCTCAAATTGGCAACTCCAATCAAGTTGGAAGTGCCTATCTGTTTTCGGGCCCTGCAGGCAGTGGTAAAGAAAGTCTTTCAATACAATTTGCACAGCTATTGAATTGTGAAAAGCCATCACATCAATCCTGTGAAATCTGTCCATCTTGTAAGAGATTCCAAAAACTTCAGCATGAAAAGTTGACAATTATTTTTCCACTTCCAACACCGAAATCCCAGAAAAAAGATGATAATTCGGACGATAACAATGCTATCAATAGGAAGGACTTGGAGTTGGTCACAGACTCAATATTTAAAAAATCGGAAGACCCTTTTTATAAGATTCTTATTCCAAAAGCAAATCGGATACTTATTCATTCCGTTAGAGAATTAAGACGAACTTTATATTTTAAAAGTGAGCCAATCGGACGAAAAATTGTACTCATTTTTGATGCGCATTTATTATCAGCGGGACAGGGTGAAGCGGCGAATGCCCTTTTAAAAATTTTAGAAGAACCGCCGGGAAATACAACCTTAATTTTAGTAACAGATCACATAGAATTACTTTTACCAACCATTCTTTCGCGGTGTCAAAGAATCGGCATTCCACGGTTGAACGATGGATTCGTCGGTGAATGGCTACAAATGAAAATGGTTAAAGAATCTGAGATAAAATTTTTAGCCGGTTTAAGCCGTGGGAATATCCATCAAGCACGATTTTTAATTGCTCAACCAATTGGTGATTTAATGAAATTGGTGGGTGGGTTGGTCAAAACAATTACAGATGATGAACCGGATCAATGGCGGAAGTTTACACAAACATATTCTAGATTAGCTCATCAGGAGCCGACAACTATTTCATTTCATTTCATGCTATTAAAAATATGGTTTCGATCAATCAATCGCCTACAGAAAGGGATTCACGATTTATTACACGATACATCTTTCAAACCCATAATGGATCGAATCTTGAGAGAAAATCCAAATGCTAATTTTTCGGCTGTTGCATTTGAATTAGAAGAAGCCATTTTGTCCATTCCACAAAACCTTTACATGCCCTTAATTTTGACAAATCTTTTAATACGAATTCAAAAACATTTGAACCCATGAGCGCCACTTTCTACATAACCACACCCATTTATTATGTGAATGACAAACCCCATATCGGTCACGCATACACAACAATTCTCGCTGATGTGTTGGCTCGGTTTTATCGAAATTCTAACCAGGAAACCTATTTTTTAACTGGACTTGATGAACATGGTCAAAAGGTTCAGCAAGCAGCAGAAGAGAGAGGCGTCAATCCGCAAAAGCATTGTGACGAAATGGCACCGCGTTTTACTGACTTATGGGAAAAGCTCCACATTTCTCATGATGATTTTATTCGTACCACCGAAGATCGTCATAAAAAAGTGGTTCGCGATATTCTTCAGCAAGTCATGGATAAAGGCGATATTTATGAGGCGGAGTATGAAGGATTATATTCAGTTTCTGAAGAAAGATTTATTACGGAAAAGGAAGCAGAGACCGGGGATTTTCGTGATATTAAAAAATTGAAAGAGAAAAATTACTTTTTCAAAATGAGTAAATATCAACAAGCATTGATTGACCATATTGAATCCAATCCAACTTTCATTCAACCAGAACATCGCAAAAATGAAATTTTGGGTTTTCTAAAAAAACCATTGAATGACTTGTGTATATCCCGACCCAAATCCAGATTGAATTGGGGCATCGAACTTCCATTTGATTCGGATTATGTGACTTATGTCTGGTTCGATGCGCTAATCAATTATATCACATCAC
>Ga0209252_1000108_pt1 | contig 66086 bp, 54 predicted proteins | sample SaaInlV_135m_DNA_3_FD_184673 | JGI IMG/M metagenome (GOLD analysis project Ga0209252, IMG submission 184673) | Marine microbial communities from expanding oxygen minimum zones in the Saanich Inlet - Saanich Inlet SI074_LV_100m_DNA (SPAdes) (version 2) | ecosystem: Environmental > Aquatic >... | reverse complement strand
ACGGCGTGCTACATGAATACAGCACCCTGGAAGGTGTCCAGGAAGATGTTATTGAGATCCTGCTGAACCTGAAAGGTGTTGCAGTTAAATTGAACTCCAACGACGAAGCTGAAATCACCCTGGATCAAAAAGGCCCGGGCGTTGTTACCGCCGGTGATTTTGAAATCGGTCACGACATTGAGATCGCAAACCCTGAGCACGTCATCGCTAACCTGAACGAAAACGGTCACTTGAAGCTTCGCGCGCTGGTAGGTCGAGGACGGGGTTACGAGCCAGCAGATATACGAATTGCTGACGAAGAAGAAAGCCGTATCATTGGTTCATTGTTGTTGGATGCATCTTACAGCCCGGTTCAGCGAGTCTCTTACAAAGTCGATAGCGCTCGTGTTGAGCAGCGAACTGACTTGGATAAGCTGGTCATTGATCTGGAAACCAATGGTACGATTGATCCAGAAGAAGCTATTCGAAGAGCAGCGACCATTCTGCAGCAGCAGGTTTCGGTGTTTGTTGACCTGGAAAGTGAAAACGAGCCAGAAGCGGTTGTAGAGGAAGACGAGATTGACCCAATTTTACTCCGGCCGGTCGATGACCTGGAGTTAACAGTTCGTTCAGCTAACTGCCTGAAAGCGGAAAATATTTATTACATTGGTGACCTTATCCGCAGAACAGAAGTTGAGCTGCTGAAAACACCTAACCTCGGAAAGAAATCCCTGACAGAGATCAAGGATGTTCTGGCTTCACGTGGTTTGTCTCTGGGTATGCGCTTAGAGAACTGGCCACCATCAAGCCTTCGGGGTGACGATCGAGTTTTAGGCTAAAGAACCGGGGTCGGAGTAAAAAATCGTTCACCTCACTAGTTGTCAATGAGGGTGGTATTGTATCTCCGATACAAACACAGTTATAAATGAGTTTAGTGGTCGAGTTTTTACTCCGACTCCAGTCGTAAGGGAACAAGAAGATGCGCCATAGAAAAAGTGGTAGACAGTTAAATAGGAACAGCTCTCATCGAAAAGCGATGTTTCGCAATATGGCTTGCTCTTTGATTGAGCATGAGGTCATTAGGACCACAGTGCCCAAGGCGAAAGAACTCAGGCGTGTAGCAGAGCCGCTGATTACATTGGCGAAAAGTGATTCAGTTGCCAACAGGCGCCTGGCTTTCTCGCGAATGAGAAGCAAAGCTGCTGTAGGCAAGCTGTTTTCTGAAATCGGACCCAGGTACCAGGAGCGACCGGGCGGTTATACCAGGATTCTCAAGTGCGGTTTTAGGGCAGGTGATGCAGCGCCAATGGCGTTTGTGGAACTCGTTGATCGACCGCTTCCAGATAATGACGACGATTTTGAAGATTTCGATGATGATGTTGAAGCGAGTAACGAAGACTAAATCGCCTTTGCCTATAGCCAGTACCTCGTCGAGTCATTTCGACCGAAGTGCAGAAATCTCAAAGCCGGGCTATGCCCGGCTTTGTCGTTTGTAGACCCCAAGACTTTATAAGGAATTGTTACAGTGGTTAGTTCATTCAATCCAACACCCCGTACCCTGATGGGGCCTGGTCCCTCGGATGTAAATCCAAGAATCCTAAGTGCGTTAGCAAGACCTACCATCGGCCACCTGGATCCTGAGTTCATCCGTCTGATGGATGAGGTCAAATCGTTGTTGCAGTTTGCCTTTCAGACAAAAAATGAGTTGACCATTCCAGTCTCAGCACCTGGCTCGGCCGGGATGGAAACCTGTTTTGTAAACCTGATGTCACCGGGTGACAAGGTTGTTGTTTGCGTTAACGGGGTGTTCGGTACCCGAATGGCAGATAACGTTAGACGGCTCGGTGGTCAAGTGATTCTGGTTGAGGATGAATGGGGAACGCCGGTCTCACCGGAGAAACTGAGGGCAACGCTCGAGGAGAATACAGACGCCGGGCTCGTCGCATTTGTGCATGCGGAAACGTCCACTGGAGTCAGGTCTGATGCCAAAGCACTTTGTGCGATCGCCAGGGAGTTTGATTGCCTGTCTATTGTCGACTGTGTAACTTCGCTGGGCGGCATTGAAGTGAAACTTGATGATTGGGGAGTTGACGCCGCGTATAGCGGAACACAGAAGTGTCTTTCCTGTGTGCCCGGCCTGTCTCCGATCAGTCTGAGCGAAGCAGCAGTCGCCAGGGTTCAGTCCCGCAAGTCGCCAGTCAGTTCCTGGTTCCTGGATCTCAATCTCGTGATGGGGTACTGGGGTGAAGGCCAGACCCGCGCCTATCATCATACTGCGCCGGTCAATGCACTTTACGGGCTGCACGAGTCCCTGGTGATTCTGGAAGAAGAAGGTCTTGAGAAATCCTGGGAACGACATCAGGATAATCACCTGGCGCTAAGGGCAGGGCTTGAAGCGCTGGGTCTTGAGTTTATTGTGGCGGAGGATTACAGGCTGCCGCAATTGAATACAGTCACTATTCCAGATGGGGTGGATGAAGCTTCAGTTCGTAAACAGCTGTTGAACCATTATAACCTTGAGATAGGCCCTGGTCTGGGCGTGCTTGCTGGAAAAGTATGGCGTATTGGTCTGATGGGTTACGCGAGTAATCCCAGGAATGTCCTTTTCTGTGTTAACGCGCTTGAAAGTGTATTGTCTGGCTGTAACGCCCACATCAACAAGGGTGTGGCGACAGAAGCCGTACAAAAGGCTTATAGTCAGGGAAGCTCTTAATCAAAGATTGCCTGACTATTTCAGAGACTGCTTCAGGAACTGCTTCAGGAACTGCCCGGTAAACGAATGTTCCATCCGGGAGATTTCTTCCGGCGTACCGGTCGCAATAATCTCACCACCACCCGAGCCGCCTTCGGGACCAAGGTCAACAACCCAGTCTGCAGTTTTGATAACGTCCAGGTTGTGTTCGATCACAACGATTGTATTTCCATGATCCCTAAGTCGGTGAATGACTTCGAGCAATTGCTCGATATCATGGAAGTGTAATCCTGTTGTTGGCTCATCCAGAATATACAGGGTTTTGCCGGTATCTCTTTTGGAGAGTTCGCGGGCAAGCTTCACTCTCTGTGCTTCACCTCCGGAAAGTGTCGTCGCACTTTGCCCAAGCTTGATGTAACCAAGACCCACGTCGAGTAGGGTCTGCAGGCGTCGTTCGATCATCGGGACTGCACCCAGGAACGTGTGCGCGTCTTCAACCGTTAACTCAAGAACCTGGTGAATATTCTTGCCCTTGTAGAGGATCTCCAGAGTCTCGCGGTTATATCGTTTAGCCTTGCATTCATCGCAGGTGACATAGACATCAGGCAGGAAATGCATTTCAACTTTAATCAGTCCATCGCCCTGGCATGCCTCGCATCTGCCACCTTTCACGTTGAAGCTGAATCTGCCGGGTTTATATCCCCTTGACCGAGCCTCTTGTGTCGCGGCAAACAGTTCCCTGATGGGCGTAAAAATCTGTGTGTAAGTCGCTGGATTGGATCGAGGAGTACGGCCGATAGGACTCTGGTCGATGTCCACGACCTTGTCTAGCTGATCCATGCCGACTATTTCATCATAGGGTGCAACCTGTGGGTTGGTGGCGCCATTGAGTTCTTTTGCTGCAATCGGGTACAGAGTCTGATTAATCAGGGTGGACTTTCCCGAACCTGATACTCCTGTGACACAGGTCATCAGGCCGATGGGAATATTTAGGTCAACGTCCCTCAGGTTGTTACCCGATGCCGAACGAAGCGTTAGCACAGCATCCGGGTTATAGATGTGACGTTCTTTTGGCACCTCGATCTTTCGCTTGCCACTGAGGAACTGCCCTGTAATCGATCTTTCTTCTTTCAGGATATCGTTCAGGGTGCCGCTTGCGACAACCTCGCCACCATGGACCCCTGCGCCAGGGCCAATGTCGATCACAAAATCTGCGTGGCGGATGGCTTCTTCGTCATGTTCAACAATAATGACAGTATTGCCCAGGTCTCGCAGCCGAGTCAGCGTACCGAGAAGTCTTTGGTTGTCTCTCTGGTGCAACCCGATTGAAGGTTCATCCAGAATGTACATGACCCCAACGAGCCCCGCGCCGATCTGGCTTGCAAGCCTGATTCTTTGCGCTTCACCGCCGGACAGGGTATCTGCGCTGCGCGATAGCGTCAGATAGTCGAGACCAACATCGATCAGAAAGCCGAGCCTTGCCTGAACCTCTTTCAGGATCTTTTCTGCGATCTGGGCACGCTGCCCTGTGAGTTCCAGGTCAGAGAGGTAATCAAAAGCGTCATTAACTGATTGTGAAGTAATGTCAGTGAGTGACTTCTCGTTGATCGTTACCGAGCGGGCGTCTGCATTTAAACGTGCGCCGTGACATTCAGGACAGTTTTGCGTACTAAGAAACTTGGAAAGATTTTCCCTGACCATCTGGGAATCGGTTTCACGATAACGGCGCTCCATATTGGGGATGATCCCTTCGAAGGCGTGGCCACGGGTATATTCGTCTCCGCGATCGTTGACGTAACGAAACTGAATCTCTTCGGTACCACTTCCGCGAAGAACGATTTCCTGGTGCTTGTTCGAAAGTTCCTTGAATGGTGTCGCAAGGTTGAAACCATAGTGTTCTGAAATTGATCCAAGCATTTGGAAATAGTAGATATTCCTCCTGTCCCAGCCGTGGATTGCACCTTCTGCCAGAGACAGTTCCCGGTCCTGTACCACTGAGTCCGGATCAAAAAACTCGCGCAAGCCCAGCCCATCACAACCCTGGCACGCGCCAGCAGGATTGTTAAAGGAGAAGAATCGTGGTTCAAGTTCCTGAATCGAGTGGCCACACTGGGGGCATGCAAACCGCGATGAGAACAACAGGTCTTCTGTTTTATCGTCTGGGAAACTGATAGCGGCGATACCATCTGCGACCTGTACTGCTGTTTCAAAAGAGTCCGCGAGACGAGTCATCAGGTCCGGGCGAATTCGGAACCTGTCGATGACAACCTCGATGGTGTGCTTTTTGTTTTTGTCGAGGTCGGGTGTGGTATCAAGATCAGTAATGATGCCGTCGATGCGAGCCCGCACGAAACCCTGTGAAGCTAGTTGTTTGAACAGATGCAGGTGCTCACCCTTGCGTTCCCGAATGATCGGTGCAAGCAGATTGACTCGAGTGTCTTCAGATAAACCCATTACCTGATCGACCATCTGGCTGATCGACTGCGATTGTAATTTTATGCCATGAGTAGGACAGTGTGGTTCACCTACTCTTGCGAACAGCAATCTGAGGTAGTCGTAGATTTCAGTGATCGTACCCACGGTTGAGCGCGGATTGTGACTCGTTGACTTCTGCTCAATGGAGATGGCAGGTGACAAACCCTCAATGTGCTCGATATCAGGTTTTTCCATCAGCGATAGAAATTGCCTGGCGTAAGCCGACAGGGATTCGACATATCGCCTTTGGCCTTCAGCGTAGAGCGTATCGAAAGCCAGGGAGGATTTACCGGAACCGGATAGTCCAGTGACAACAACCAGTTTGTCCCTTGGGATGTCGAGGCTGATATTTTTTAGGTTATGTGTCTTGGCACCATGGATTGAAATTGTATCCATCAGGAAGGGGTACCTTGTAAAGTGATCAAAGGCCTAACCTCGGCTTTGGTAATCGATGAAATCGACGTGCGATTTCAGTGAATTCTGCTATCAGTGGTATGCGTTACCCGGTGATCCGCTCCGCTGATGACGGGTCGGAAGTTTCGATGAACGTTGACACTCAGTCTGAAAGCCAGCCGGTATCGGGCCGGGCAGTGATGTTATAAGTTTGCGGCACATCAAGCAAAAAAGTTCGTTAATTTCTGAGCTCTGCCCATCGGCTTTTTTACTGATTGAATCGACTTATCTGTTCCAGAATTGTGCCAAAGGGCTGTAGAAGAGTTATTATTGCCTGGTGGCATATTAAATAAAGATGGTTGGTGACAACCTGAGAGGAATAGGAGAATAAGATGGCTCGCGGAATAAATAAGGTAATCCTGGTCGGTAATCTGGGAAGGGATCCAGAAACGCGGTACATGCCAAGTGGCGGGGCGGTCACGAATGTATCTATTGCGACGTCAAAGGGATGGAAAGACAGGGATTCCGGTGAGCAAAAGGAGCGCACAGAATGGCATCGGATTGTCTTTTTTAACAAGCTGGCGGAAATCGCAGGGGAGTACCTGAAGCGAGGTTCTAAAGTTTACATTGAAGGCGAACTTCGAACCCGGGATTGGGAGAAGGACGGCCAGAAACATTACACCACAGAGGTCGTTGCCAGCGAGATGCAGATGCTGGACAGTCGCGGCGAAATGGGCGGTGGCGGATCTTCCTCCGGTGGATCAGGTGGCAGCCAGGGTGGTGGTGGCGGATCTTTTTCTGGTGGATCAGGTGGCAGCCAGGGTGGCGGCGGGAGTTCGCCGGCTGGAGATGACTTCGGTCCACCACCATCTGATGATTTCGACGATGATATTCCGTTCTAGGTAATCCATGATAAAGGTCGGAATGTCACATTAGTTTGTCGACCAGCCCGGCCTTGGACCTTTGCGGAAGAATCACGAAGTTAAAGTCTATTGGTGATTCTTCTGCAGGCGCGTTCGCTCTGCCCAAACAAAGAGCTTCTTCAAGCGGGCTCCCTAGTAAATCATCCAGAGCAGTAGGCCGCCCAGGCCAAGCCTGTAGATAACAAATGGTAGGTAGCCCATTTTGTTTACGATACTCAACAGGATCACGATACAAAAGTAAGCAGAGAGCCCTGCTACAACAGTGGCGGTACCAAGCGTAAACCAGTCCGGTGTGATTGGTGTGTGCAGGAGGTCCCAGAATTTTATTGCAGCGGCTCCGGCGATGGCCGGAATGGCGATCAAGAATGAAATTCTGGCAGCATGCTCACGGGATTGACCCAGTAATAGTGCCATCGTAATAGTGACTCCACTGCGTGAGGTGCCAGGAATCAGGGCAAGGCACTGCGCCAACCCAATGGCGATTGATCGAGCAGGGGTTAAGGGTTTTGCTGTATCGCCTCTCATATAATCCGCGAGCCACAGAGCGATACCAAAACCGATCGTGGTAAAAGCTATCACCTCTATCCCTCGAAGTTCCGCTTCGACCATAAATCTAGTGAAATACCCCACCGGGATGATCGGTAGGCTGGCGAGCATAAGATTGAAGGCAAAGTGACTATCAGCACTAGGTTGGCGACTCTGAATATGCAATAGGACCGCGGCGGACAGGCGATGGAGTTCGTGGCGGAAATAAACAACGACGGCTGTCAGTGATCCCAGGTGAACCGCCGTATCAAAAGCAAGCCCCTGGTCCGGCCAACCTAGCAATTTTCCGGGAAGGATCAAGTGAGCAGAGCTTGAAATGGGCAAAAACTCGGTTATCCCCTGTATCAGCGCTAGTGCTAGGGCATGTACTGGATCCAAGGTGAAACCTGTGGGGTTATTCGAAGCAGGGAGTTTAAAGACACTATTGATAAAGTGCTAATCGGGTAGAATACAGCGATGAAAGAAGTTCCTTTATTTCCCTTGCCGCTGGTGCTGTTTCCCGGTGGTAAACTGTCGTTGCAGATCTTTGAAGCTCGCTATCTTGATATGGTTAAGAAGGGCCTTCGCGAACAGACTGGTTTCGGCATTGTCATGATTACCGATGGTGACCGGATCCTGGCTAGCCCGGATGAGCAGCTTCCGGAAATATCCCATTGTGGCACTTACTGTACGATTGTTGATTTCGATCAGTCTTCAAACGGGATGCTGAGTATTGTCGTTGAAGGTGATCGAAAGTTCGTTATTCGTGACCAGTACGAACAACCTGACCGGTTGATGATGGCAAATGTTGAGTTTCTGGCCGTTGAACCCGAAGTTGCCGTTCCGGAAGAAAGGCAACACCTTTCTGGGCTGCTCGAGTCGTTGATGGTCCATGAAGCGGTGCAAAGACTTGGCCTGGATTGTGATCTTGGTCAAGCGGTTGAAGTCGGCGCAAGACTCACGGAACTTTTACCTTGCCCTAACCATTTCAAGCAACGAATGCTTGAAATGAAAGACCCACTGGTGCGTCTTGGTGAACTCGACAAATTGGTCGAACGAATGCAGAAATCCAGCGAACCCCTGGGCAAGCCTTCGTAAAATACCTTACTAACAATTAGTGATGGTGTGTTCGCCCGACGTGGGGTTCTCGGTGAACCCAGGGGATGAATGACTTCCTCGTTGTGCCTGGTAGTAGACCTCTGTTTCAGTGATTTTAGCGGACCGCCAGATATCCCCGTGAGCCGAGTGGTTAATTCGACGCCGAAGGAACTCTCCAATCAATGACTGGGCGCGTCCGAGGGGTTCACGGTCAAAAAAAGTGGCTGACACTATCATGAGAGAAGCAGGGTATAATCCGCGTTTTCTCGAGAATTTTAAGTGATGGGTCAGTCAGAGTACATGCGCAACGTAGGTGTCGAGGCGCGGAAAGCATCTGTGGAAATCTGTCGTGCATCTACAGAAACAAAAAACCGGGCGCTGCTGGCGATTGGGGAAGCTATCCTGGCCAACCGCAGTGCGCTCATGTCTGCCAATGAGCAGGACCTTGAATCAGGCCGAAAGAATGGCCTCAGCGAGCCAATGCTGGATCGGCTGACTTTCACCGACGAGCGTTTTGAAACAATGGTTGCAGGTCTCAGGCAGGTTGCGGCGTTGAATGATCCAGTCGGTGAAATCACGGATATGTCGTACCAGCCCAATGGCCTTCAAATCGGCAAAATGCGAACTCCCCTCGGTGTGATTGGCATCATTTTTGAGTCGAGACCGAATGTGACGATTGATGCGGCGAGTTTGTGCCTTAAATCGGGTAACGCTGCTATTTTGCGAGGGGGCTCAGAGTCCATCCACTCCAACCTTGGCCTTGCGGGATGTATTGAGCTTGGACTGGAAAAAGTTGGACTGCCTACGGCGGTTGTGCAGGTGGTTAAAGATACGGATCGAAAATACGTCGGCGAACTCATTACGATGAATGAGTTTGTTGATGTCATTGTTCCCAGAGGAGGCAATAGTCTGGTCGGGCGAATTACCAGCGAGGCGACGATACCGGTGATAAAGCACCTGGATGGTATTTGTCATGTTTACATCGACAAGGATGCAGACATGGAAAAAGCCTACGCCATCGCGATCAATGCCAAAACCCAAAGGTACGCCGTCTGCAATGCGATGGAAACGCTCCTGGTATCTGCTGATGTGGCAGGTGATATTCTGCCCAGGCTTGTGGCTGGCTACCAGGATCATGGTGTGGAACTGCGCGGTTGTGAAAAAACAATCAGCATTGTAGGCACGGAGGTGCAGATTAGTCCTGCCAGGGAGTCTGACTGGCATGAAGAATACCTGGCACCCATCTTATCCATTCGCACACTGGATAGCGTCGAAGAGGCGGTAGCGCATATTAATCACTATGGATCCAAACACACTGATTCCATCGTGACTGAAAACTATACGACCGCCCGACAGTTCCTTCGGGAAGTAGATTCCAGCTCGGTGATGGTGAATGCATCGACCCGCTTCTCGGATGGTTTTGAGTATGGCCTCGGAGCAGAAGTCGGGATATCTACGGACAAGCTTCATGCGCGGGGACCAGTGGGGCTTGAAGGACTTACCTCTCAAAAGTATGTCGTTTTCGGCGATGGCCAAATTCGCCAATGAACCTAGATTTGAAATTCAGGTATGAATAGCACCCTCGTTTTTGGGGGTACTTTTGATCCGGTCCACAGGGGGCACATTGAGTCCGTCTGCGCTGTCGCGCGTTTGCTGGGTGATGTGGATGTGTATCTGGTGCCATGTCAGATCCCGGCGCATCGGCCAACGCCCGCCGCATCACCTGAAGCCAGGCTAAAGATGCTTCAGCTGGCGGTGGCTGGCCAGGATCGAATTTTTGTTGATGATTGCGAGCTGAGACGAGAGGGCACCTCTTATACCGTTGATACACTGCTTGGCTATCGTCAGAGAGTAGGTGAATCAGGACCATTGCTGTTCCTGATGGGTCGAGACTCCTGGGTGACGTTACCTGGCTGGCACCGGTGGGAGGCGTTAACCGACCTGGCTCATCTGTTGATACTTGAGCGACCGGGAACGGATCAGGACTCTCCGGATGTTTTACGCAAGTGGCTTAAAACCAGGCAAGTCCAGGACCCGGAAGAAATGATGAATAGTTCCTCCGGCAAAGTCTGCTTTCTGTCACTCGACCAGATAGATGTCTCTGCGAGTGGACTGAGGGAGGCAATAGCCAAGGGTAGTTCGATTGAAGGGAATGTGAATCCGCTCGTCATGAACTACATAAGGCAACACAATTTATATACCGGTGCATCTTTAGAAAACAAGGTGCGCGGCAAACGAATGGAGCACTAATGAATAGCGAAGCACTAAAGGACCTGGTTGTAGAGGCCCTCGAAGACATCAAAGGCCACGAGATTGTCACCATGGATGTCAGGAGCCAGACGGACATTGCTGATTACATGGTGGTCGCCAGTGGTGGAACCGGCAGACAGGTAAAGGCGCTCATTAATAGTGTGCTCGTGAAAGCGAAGGCGCAGGGTGCTAACGTTGTGGGCATGGAAGGTCTGGATACGGGCGAATGGGTATTGCTCGACCTGACAGATGTGATTGTTCATGTGATGCAGCCAGCTGTCAGGGAATTTTACGATCTTGAGCGCTTGTGGAGTATGGGGCCGAACAAAGAAGGCGAATCGGTTGACTAGGGAATCTCTATACCGAATCCGGGTTTTACGTTGTTAAAAATCGATTTAGTTGCCGTTGGTACGCGGCCACCTCCGTGGGTGGTGCAGGGTATTGAACAATACAGTTTGCGGATGAAACGCGATTGTCGCTTCCAAATTCTGGAAATCAAGACGTCCGATAGAAAGAAAAAGCAATCTGTCGCTATTCACCAGGAAGAGGAGGCTAAGCTCATTGGCAGTCACTTTAATGCCGGCGCGCGAGTGATTGCGATGGATAGCCGTGGCAAGATTTGGAGTACGGAACAACTCGCGGGAAAAGTAGGGGCCTGGAGCCAGCAAACCAATCACTTCCAGTTTGTGATTGGGGGTCCTGATGGTCTGTCGGATGTCATTATTAACAGGGCCGATGAAATCTGGTCACTATCGAACTTAACCTTCCCGCATTTTCTGGTTAGAGTGCTTCTTGCAGAACAGATTTATCGAGCGCTCATGTTGAATGCGAATCACCCGTATCACAAATGATTGGTTATGGTTGAACCTCTTGCACTAAAAGATCATAGCTGGGAAAGCAGAATCTTCTTTGAGCGGATTGTTGTTTGTTTTGGTGTGCTAGTCACCCTAACGTTGTTGCTTGTTGCGCGGTTTTTCTATTTGCAGATTGTCCAGCACGATGTTTATGCAACTTTATCTGATAAAAACCGGATTCAGATTCAACCGCTGCCACCGATCAGGGGGCTTATTTATGATCGCAACGGTGAGCTACTGGCAGACAATTCACCATCATTTAACCTCACGATTACGCCGGAACGCGTGGATGATCTCGATCAAACACTGGAGCATCTTGGTTCGACTCTAAGGCTGACCGATGAAGACATTACAGGTTTTAGAAATCGGGTTGGACGCCGACAACGACCCTTTGAATCTGTGCCTCTGCTATTCAAACTCACCGCCGAGAAGATAGCGCAATTCAGTGTCGATAGATATGCGTTACCGGGTGTGGAAGTAGAGGCAAAACTTGTTCGACATTATCCTCGCGGTGAGTTGATGGTTCATGCAGTGGGGTCGGTGAGACGCATCAATGAATCAGATGCCAGGCGTCTTGATGCGGTTGCCTATTCCGGCACCAACCACGTAGGCAAGATTGGAGTAGAAAAGTTCTACGAAGAAGACCTGCTTGGAAGCGTTGGATACCAGCAGGTTGAGATCAATGCCCGTGGCGAAGTAATGAAGATCCTGAAATCCAACCTGCCTTCGCGAGGTAAAGACCTGATTTTGCATGTCGATAGTTCATTGCAGGCCGCTGCAAGTGCAGCGCTCGGAGATAGGCGTGGAACCGTCGTTGCTATCGAGCCTAAAACTGGCGGGATACTGGCGCTGGTCAGTAAGCCTGGGTACGATCCTAATCTTTTCGTTACCGGTATCGACCACAAAACCTATGCGGCGCTGCGTGATTCCAGAGATGTACCGCTTTTTAATCGCGCGGTCCAGGGTCAATATGAGCCAGGTTCTACGCTTAAGCCTATTATCGGACTCGCCGGTCTGGTTACCGGAATGACAAATCCTGACTACACTATCGACGATCCGGGATGGTTCAGGCTGTCGAATAGCAAGCGTTTGTACAGGGACTGGAACTGGCGTGCCTCAGGAGCGGGTGGCCACGGGAAGGTCAATCTTGAGAAAGCTATTTACCGATCCTGCAATGTTTATTTCTATGGCTTAGCGGTGAAGATGGGTATTGATCGGCTTGATGATTATCTCGCCCTTTTTGGTTTTGGTGTCAATACAACCCTGGACCTGCCAGAAGCAAGAAGCGGCCTGCTTCCTACCAGAAAATGGAAGGAAGATACCCGGGGATTACCCTGGTACCCCGGGGACACAGTGAATATTGGCATTGGCCAGGGCGATATGCTGGTGACTCCACTTCAACTTGCGACGGCGGTGACCGTCATCGCCAATCGAGGCAAGTGGGTTCCCCCCAGGATGCTGAAGTCAGGGAGTGATTTGATCGAGCGCTCCACCGTGCCAAGAATGGATAGCATAGAGCTAATACCTGATCCGATATGGGATCTTGTGATCGGGGCGATGGAAAAGGTAGTACACCGAGGTAATCAGGTCTATGGTGAAAACGGCACGGCGTGGGCCTATATCGGTCAGGATATTGAGTACCGGATGGCGGGTAAATCCGGTACGGCCCAGGTGGTTGGGATCAAGCAGGGTGAGGAATACGACGCGGAAGAACTGGATGAGCGTCAGCGAAAGCACGCATGGTTTGTGGCGTTTGCTCCGGTTGATAATCCAACGATAGCACTGGCGGTATTGGTAGAAAATGGCGGCGGCGGAAGCGAATTCGCGGCGCCTGTTGCGCGGGCTGTACTTGACCATCACCTGCTTAAAAACACCGCTAATTCTGGACGGGTAGTGGCATCGACAGGCGAAGAATTGTGAGTCAGGATTTTGTCAGACAGTTGCCAGGTGCCGGTCTGCTGACGCAACGCAAAGCAGGTATTGGTGACGTCATCCACGTCGATGTTCCTATGCTGTTATTGTTGCTTATCATTTCTGCCTACGGGCTGCTGATTCTATACAGTGCAGTGGGTCAACAGATTGAGCCGGTTATTTCCCAGAGCATCAAGATTCTGGTGGGGCTTGGTGTCATGCTGGTGATCGCACAGATATCACCTATCGTATACATGCGGCTTGCACCCTGGATCTTCCTGATTGGGTTGATTGCGTTGGTATTGATCTATTTCTTCGGGATTGAAGTCAAAGGGGCCCGTAGATGGCTTAGAATTCCTGGTATTACTAACTTCCAACCTTCAGAAATCATGAAACTGATATTGCCACTGATGCTAGCCTGGTATTTCCAGGACAGGCACCTGCCACCGAAGGTGAGGCACGTATTCTGGTCCTTGGTGATCATTATCATTCCGGTGATGCTGATTGCTTTTCAGCCGGATCTTGGGACATCGCTTATCATTGCAGCCTCTGGCTTGTTCGTTTTACTTCTCGCTGGTGTCTCGTGGCGCCTGGTGTTTTCGGCTATTGGTCTCTGTGTCGTAACCATGCCTGCGCTATGGTTTGTGCTGAGGGACTATCAACGGGACAGGATTCTGACCCTGCTCGATCCAGAAAGAGATCCTCTGGGAGCCGGGTGGAATATCATCCAGTCGAAAACTGCCATCGGCTCTGGCGGTTTGTTTGGCAAAGGTTTGTTTGAAGGAACCCAGTCAAATCTGGACTTTCTACCGGAATCTCAGACAGATTTTATTATTGCGGTACTGGGGGAAGAACTTGGGTTAGCGGGTGTTGTTGGGTTGTTAATATTGTATTTGCTGTTGATTGGCAGGGGCGTCATTCTCTCCGTTCAGGCTCAGGACACATTCGGTCGTTTATTATCAGGCAGTATAACCTTCACTTTTTTTGTGTACGTGTTTGTTAATATAGGCATGGTGAGTGGCATCCTTCCTGTAGTAGGGGTGCCTCTACCTTTCGTTAGCTATGGTGGAACTTCGATTCTCACCTTGTTTGCAGGCTTTGGTATTTTGATGTCGGTGCATACTCACCGAAGGATAACGTTGTGATTTTCCGAATAATATTTTTTACGCTGTGGCTAGTGCCTGTTACGACTTACGCAGTGCAGTACGCGGATAGAGCGGAAGTTCAGGCCTTCGTGAAGGAACTGGCTGCCCAGGAATCCTTCAATGAGCGTGAGTTACTCACAGTTTTTAGACATGCCGAATACAAACAGAACATTATCGACGCGATAACGCGCCCGGCAGAGCGAACGCTAACCTGGGCGAAGTACCAGGACATATTTCTCACGGAACGAAGAACGGTATCCGGTATTGAGTTTATGGAAAAGAACCGGGTTGCGCTTGAGGCTGCTTATGAAGCCTATGGTGTGCCGCCAATTATCGTTACAGCCATCATCGGCGTTGAAACCATGTATGGAAAGATCTCCGGTAACTACCGGGTTCTGGATGCACTGTCTACTTTGTCTTTCGACTACCCACCGAGGTCCAGCTTTTTTAGGCGCGAGTTAGGCGAGTTCATCCTTTTGGCACGAGAAGAAAAAAAGATGATTACAGAGTTCAAAGGTTCATATGCGGGTGCCATGGGTATGGGCCAGTTTATTCCCAGCAGCTATCGTGCCTATGCGGTTGATTTTGATGGAGATGGTTTTCGCGATATATGGAATAACCCCACCGATGCTATAGGTAGCGTCGCCAATTACCTGGCCAAGCACGGGTGGCAGCGTGATAAGCAGATCACTTTTGAGGTCAGTGCAGCGAGCGTACCGGTTGAAGTATTCAATGTATCGTTAAAACCGTCCAAATCAATCTCGGCGCTAAGAACGCTTGGAATGGTCGATGATTTAAGGCGTCTTGATCCAGAACAGGCTGTTTCCCCAATGCGGCTGAATGGAAAAGATGGTGAGGAATTCTGGATTGGTCTAAAAAACTTTTATGTCATCACTCGATATAATCATAGCAAGCTCTACGCAATGGCCGTTTTTCAGCTAAGTGAGGGCCTCCGTCAGGGTTCCGGAGCTGTCGCTGCCCGGTAATTAATTGTGTTGTTAAAGCTATTCATCATTGTCGTTGTTCAATGCTGCCTGCTTGTGGGCTGCGCCACGCCGCCAATTATTAATCCATCCGGCACTAAACCCGAACTTGGCCCCAATCAGTATGAAGTGTTTGGTCAGGTCTACGAAATCATGCAGGAGAACGTGGGATATCTCGAGATCGGGGTAGCCTCTTGGTACGGGAAGAAATTCCATGGTCGCCTGACCGCGATGGGAGAGACCTACGATATGTTTGGGCTAACAGCTGCACACAAGGCACTTCCATTGCCGACTGTTGTCAAAGTCACTAATCTTGACAATGGCCAGAGCATAATCGTTCGAGTCAATGACCGGGGGCCTTTCCATGATGATAGGCTCATTGATTTGTCCTGGGGTGCTGCCAGGGCGCTTGGTTTCGAAAATCAGGGAACAGCACCGGTTGTGGTTGAAGCGTTGGATGAGGTGAACCACCCTGAACTTGGGAAGTTAAAGCATCAGGAATCGTACTATCTGCAGGTCGGCGCATTTATAGCCCGTGCCGGTGCGGTGAAGCAACTGAAAGACGTTAAGCTTGCAGTGCCAGAAGGAGTGCCAGTACGTATTCTCACGAGTGAGATAAAAACAGGTATGTTATATAAGGTCTGGATTGGGCCGCTGGATGATCCGGAAGAAGAAAGCGTGGTGGCGCTCCGGATTCGCGATCGAAATCTGGGCAAGGCCCTTAGGGTCACCGTTGAATAAAAAGCTAATGGGAAGGAGGCAAAGGGTGTCCAAGGGGATAAAAATTTTCGTAGCCGGTGTGTTGTTTGTTATGGGGCTCGGAGTTCAGGCCGCTCCCGCGATCATTCCTGCCCCGCCGCAACTTGCTGCGGAAGGATACTTGCTGATAGATGCCGCAACAGGGACTCCCCTGGTTGAATTCAATGCAGACCAGCGACTGCCACCGGCCAGTTTAACCAAGATAATGACGAGCTATGTAGCGGCGAAGGAAATCGAACGAGGCATCATTACCGTGGATGACGAGGTCGCTGTGAGCGTCAAGGCCTGGCGGATGGAAGGCTCACGAATGTTCATCCAGGAGGGGACAAAAGTCCGCCTGGAGGACATCCTGCGAGGCATTATTGTTCAATCTGGAAATGATGCCAGTGTGGCGTTAGCTGAACATGTGGCTGGAAGCGAAGAAGGGTTTGCTGACGTCATGAACCAGTATGCCCAGCAACTTGGGATGACAAATACAAATTTTGTCAACGCGACAGGCCTGCCTGATGAAAACCATTACACCACAGCGAACGATCTCGCCAGGCTTACGGTTGCATTGATCAATCAGTTCCCGGAACACTACAAAATCTACTCGGAAAAATACTTTACTTACAGCGAGATCAGGCAACCGAACAGAAACCGATTGTTAATGCGTGATAGTTCAGTTGATGGCGTGAAAACAGGCCACACTGATGCCGCCGGTTATTGTCTTGTCGCATCAGCAGTTCGCGGTGAGATGAGATTGCTTTCCGTGGTGATGGGTGCCTCTTCCCAGGAAGGCAGAGCGGCGGAAAGCCAGAAGTTGCTCACCTACGGATTCAGGTATTTTGAAACTGCTCACCTGTATCGCGCTGACGAAGCCTTAAGGCAGGTCAGGGTTTGGGGCGGCCAGCATCAGACTGTAAAGCTTGGTCTTTCCGCTGATGTTGTGATGACTATTCCTAAAGGTATCCGGGATGAACTTCAGGCGGAGATTCAGATTCAAAATGAGATTCACGCGCCTATCGAAAAAGGTGATGAACTAGGGTCCCTTATTATCAGTGTGCCAGATAAAGAGGATATCTCTGTGCCGTTGACCGCGTTAAACGGCGTTCAGCAAGCAGGGTTTTTTGCCAGAATATGGGATTCTATTCTCCTGTTCTTCGTCAACATTTCGGGTGGCGACCCCCTTGAGTACTAACCCTGAGTCAAAAAACGTGACCTTAAAAACGTGACCTTAAAAACGTGACAGATCCTAAAATAATATTTCCCTGCGACTATCCCATCAAAGTAGTAGGCGATGTGACGCTGGAGTTTCACAACCAGGTTTGCGATGTGGTGGCAAAGCACGATCCGGCAATGACGACTGACAAAATCTCCCAGAAGACCAGCAGGAAAGGCAACTTCGTTTCGATATCATTTATGTTGGTTGCCCAGAGCAAGGAGCATCTGGATGCGTTGTTTGCTGATCTAAAGGAAATCGAAGCCGTAAGGCTGGTTCTGTAGCATGGGCCAGCCGCTTGTTGTTAAAAACCTTGGCGAAAAACCTTACGCCGAGACATGGCAAGCAATGAAAAGCTTCACCGATAGCCGGGACGAGTGCGCGGCCGATGAATTCTGGTTCGTGCAGCATCCACCCGTTTATACCCTTGGCCAGGCAGGGAAAGTCGAGCATCTGCTGAGGCCAGGTGATATTCCTATTGTCCATTCCGACCGGGGGGGGCAGGTGACATATCATGGTCCTGGGCAACTGGTGTGCTATTTACTGCTGGATATCCGGCGGCTGCAACTGGGGGTCCGCGACCTGGTGACTGCTATCGAGCAATCGATTGTTCAGCTGATCAATTCTTACGGGGTTGCCGCCGAAGCAAAGCCTGAGGCGCCGGGTGTTTATGTTGATGGCAGGAAACTCGCGGCGCTTGGCCTGCGTATTCGAAAAGGCCGCAGCTATCACGGACTTAGCCTGAATGTTGACATGGACCTTGGCCCCTTCTCGAACATTAATCCCTGCGGCATTGAGGGCCTCGAGGTAGTCGACATGAAACGCCTTGGTATTGACCGTCCGATGGCAAAGATAATGGAAGAACTGACGGATATTCTGGTCCAACAAATCGGGTATGATGGCGAACCCAGATTGAGAACGCTCTAATGGTCGACAAGAATCGCATGGTCCCGGGAGAGAAACTGAGAGGAGCGGACAAGGTTCGCCGAATTCCTGTCAAAGTCATCCCCACGACCGCCTTGCTGCGAAAACCTGACTGGATTCGGGTCCGTATTCGAACCAATCCGGATATCACGCGGATCAAGGATATTCTCAGGCGGAGAAAGCTGGCGTCAGTCTGCGAGGAAGCCAGTTGCCCCAACTTACCCGAGTGTTTCTCACACGGAACGGCGACGTTTATGATCATGGGTGAAATCTGTACCCGGCGGTGCCCATTCTGCGATGTTGCACATGGCAGCCCGAAAGAGCTGGACCAGGATGAACCTGGACAACTCGCAGAAGCCGTGCAGGAAATGGGCCTCAAATATGTCGTCGTGACATCAGTGGACCGTGACGACCTGAAGGACAGCGGCGCTACCCATTTTGCGGAATGTATCTCGAGTGTCAGGTCGCTCAACCCGGATACGACGATTGAAGTGCTGGTACCGGATTTCAGGGGACGCATGGATATCGCGGTCGAAATACTGTCGGCCACGCCACCAGATGTGTTCAATCACAATCTTGAGACGGTGCCGCGATTGTATAAAAAGGCGCGGCCAGGGGCCGATTACAAATGGTCTTTGGAGTTGCTCCAGGCTTTCAAGTCGCAGAACGCAGGTGTCCCCACCAAATCAGGATTAATGCTCGGTCTGGGGGAAACCAATGAAGAAGTCATCGAAGTCATGAAGGACCTGCGTGCGCACAACGTAGAGATGCTGACGCTGGGGCAGTATCTGCAGCCCAGTCGTGACCATCTTGCTGTTGAACGATTTGCCCATCCTGATGAGTTTGACGAACTTGCGCGAGTTGGGAATGAATTGGGCTTCCAGCATGTGGCAAGTGGCCCCCTTGTCAGGTCTTCTTACCATGCGGACCTGCAAGCTAGCGGAGAATTCGTCGCTCAGAAGTAGCTTCGACCTGCAAAGTCAGTGCTGTCTCTATTTTATCAACTCTGTCTGTTACATCCGCTTATCTTGGCTTTTATGGGCTCGCGCGTGTCTGGCAGCGGCACACCTCAAGGTGTTACCGCTGGAAGCTTCTGTTGTTGCTGACGAGGCGTCGATTAAAAAGTCTCGCCAACCGCGGACGGGGTGTTGACCAGGTTTCGCTGGTTCGGTAGGCCACCGGCCTGGCTCCAGTAAGCCAGGGTCGCCCGGCCTGCCGGCCTTCTCTGGTTAAGTCTATATATTTCAATGCGTTAGATTCAACCATTTTGGCGCAGAGTTTTTGCCTGACACCTATAGAACACAGCTTGTTCTTGATATATGATGCGCCCGCGTGAAAGCGCCCCCTCTCCAGGGTTTTCTCGAATTTGCACCCACTCAAGGTTGCCCCTGGACACTCCAAATTGACTGAATTGAACACGAGCCATTGTGATGACTGACTTAACGAAATATCGAAATATCGGCATTTTCGCCCACGTAGATGCTGGCAAGACCACTACGACAGAGCGGATCCTGAAATTGACGGGAAAGATTCACAAGTTGGGTGAAGTTCACGATGGCGCGGCAACAACCGATTTCATGGAACAGGAACAGGAGCGTGGCATCACGATCCAATCCGCTGCAACCACAGCATTCTGGGATGATCACCGACTCAACATTATTGATACGCCTGGCCACGTCGACTTTACGATCGAAGTCTATCGATCATTAAAGGTGCTTGATGGTGGAGTTGGTGTTTTTTGTGGCTCCGGCGGCGTTGAGCCCCAGTCTGAAACCAACTGGCGTTATGCGAACGACTCGAAGGTTGCACGAATTATCTTCGTCAACAAGATGGATCGCCTCGGTGCTGACTTTTATCGTGTCACGGATCAAATTGAAAAGGTTCTGGGCGCGCACCCGCTGATCATGACACTGCCTATTGGCGAAGAAGATGATTTTGCCGGCGTGGTTGACTTGCTCTCCAGGAAAGCCTGGATCTGGGACGACTCTGGCGACCCCCAAAGTTACCATCAGGAAGACGTGCCGGCCGACATGGTTGACAAAGTTGAAGAATATCGTGAGATTCTGATCGAAAGCGCTCTCGAGCATGATGACGAAGCCATGATGGTGTATCTGGAAGAAGGTGAAGAGCCAGAGATGGATACGATCAAGGCATGTATCAAAAAAGGAACGATTAACCTCGATTTCTTCCCGACTTACTGTGGTTCTGCATTCAAGAACAAAGGGATTCAGTTAATACTGAATGCTGTTGTCGATTACCTGCCAAACCCAACGGAGGTAAATCCTCAGCCAGAGGTTGACCTGGAGGGTAACGAAACCGGTGAATTCGCTATTGTCGACCCGGAAGGGCCGCTACGCGCCCTTGCTTTCAAGATTATGGATGATCGGTTCGGCGCACTCACGTTCACTCGCATTTACGCCGGCAGCATTAAAAAGGGTGATAGCGCACTTAATACCTTTACCGGGAAAACCGAACGAATTGGTCGTATCGTCGAAATGCACGCCGATGAGCGAATTGAAAGGGATTCCGCACAGGCTGGGGATATCGTGGCATTGATCGGTATGAAAAATACCCGAACCGGCCACACGCTATGTGACCCCAAGCGCCCCGCCACACTGGAGCCTATGGTGTTCCCGGATCCCGTTATCTCAATCGCGATCCACCCCAAGGACAAGGCGGCTTCAGAGAAAATGGGCGTTGCGCTTGGCAAGATGATTCAAGAGGATCCTTCATTCAGAGTTGAGACAGATGAAGAGTCCGGTGAGACCATCATGAAAGGTATGGGTGAACTGCACCTGGATATCAAGGTTGATATCCTTAAGCGGACCCACGGCGTAGAAGTTGACGTAGGCGCCCCACAGGTGGCTTATCGTGAATCTATCACGCAAAAACTGGAAGATAGCTACACCCACAAGAAGCAAACGGGTGGTGCTGGACAGTTTGCGAAGATTGATTACATTGTTGAGCCCGCGGAAGCAGGTACCGGATTTGAATTTGAATCGAAGGTGACTGGCGGAAACGTTCCTCGTGAATTCTGGCCGGCTGTCGAAAAGGGTTTCAAGATGAGCATGGAAGCTGGTCCACTGGCCGGTTACCCACTGCTTGACGTGAAGGTAACGTTGGTTGACGGTGGTTTCCACGCGGTTGACTCTTCTGCCATTGCCTACGAACTGGCTTCCAGAGCAGCTTATCGTCAGAGCATGCCGAAGGCCGGTCCCCAGTTGATGGAACCGATCATGAAGATCGATGTGTTTACCCCGGAAGAGCATGTCGGTGATGTTATTGGTGACCTGAACCGTCGGCGCGGGATGATCCAGGGCCAGGACTCAGCGTCCACCGGCGTCAGGGTTAAGGCAACTGCTCCTCTGGCCGAGATGTTTGGTTACATTGGCGACCTGCGAACCATGACTTCAGGTCGTGGCCAGTTCTCTATGGAATTTAGCCACTATGCGGGATGTCCGAACAGTGTCGCTGAAGAGGTTATCAAGAAGGCAAACGCCGCCTGATAAGCTAGATCGCGCTAAGTCGATTCTTCAGGGGCGCGGTAACTACGGATGGTTAACTGAAAGCGGAAGCTTTGTTGTATTGAATGACAGAGCCGAGCTTTCAGCGACATAGTTTGTCATGCTGTTAACGCTGCTCTTTCAAAACAAACTGGGTAGCTGGCTTTTTTGTCCAGGTCAGACGTTAAACCGAAAGTGGATAACGTCCCCATCCTGAACAATATATTCCTTGCCCTCAAGGCGTAAACGACCGGCACCCTTGGCGCCGCTTTCCCCGTCATACTGAACGTAGTCTTCGTACCCGATCACTTCGGCTTTAATGAAGCCTTTCTCGAAGTCAGTATGGATAACGCCAGCCGCCTGCGGTGCACTTACGCCGTTTCTGACTGTCCAGGCCCGCGCTTCTTTGGGTCCTGCAGTAAAATAAGTCTGCAAGCCAAGCAGTCTGTAGCCGGCCCGGATCACTCGATCCAGACCTGGTGCTTCCATACCCAGATCACCCAGAAACTCGGCCCTTTCTTCATCGTCCAGTTCCGCTATTTCTGCTTCCAGCTTATTGCAGATGGCGACGAGCTCTGCGCTTTCTGTCTCTGCAATTCTGCGAACTGCATCCAGGTGAGGATTACCTTCAAAACCTTCTTCATCAACGTTCGCGATATACAACACAGGTTTCATCGTTAACAGATGCAGGTCCCGAAGGGTGTCCGCGTAATCGTCCGGTGTTGCGAAAGTCCTGGCTGGCTGACCCTCATCAATATGAGCCTGCAGACCCTTCAGGTATTCCACCCTGGCAATTTCTTCCTTGTCGCCGCTCTTGGCTAATCTTGAGACCCGATTGATTCCATTCTCCAGGGTTTGGAGATCTGCCAATTGCAGCTCGGTGTTTATCACTTCGATGTCTTCTACCGGATTCACCTTGTTCGACACATGAGTGACATTTTCATCTTCAAAACAGCGAACAACATGAGCAATGGCATCGGTTTGGCGGATATTTGCGAGGAACTGGTTACCAAGCCCCTCACCTTTTGATGCGCCGGCGACCAGACCCGCAATGTCGACGAACTCCATCGTCGTGGGAATGACCTTTTCCGGAGAAACAATGCTGGCGAGCTTGTCCAGTCTTGGATCCGGCATCGGAACGATGCCGGAGTTCGGTTCGATCGTGCAGAACGGAAAGTTTTCAGCACCTACGCCCGCTCGCGTCAACGCATTGAACAGCGTCGATTTACCGACATTGGGTAAGCCTACAATCCCACAATTAAATCCCATGATTCTCTCTCTTGATGGCAACCAGCCGGTGGGTTACACGTTGTGCAGTTGTTGCATGGCTAACTGCCAGTCGCCTTTTACAGCGCACCGTATGGTAGCGATGGCATCTTCAATACAATTTTCAATTAGCTCACGGTCCTTTGCCGAGACCTTTCCTAGCACATGACCGGTTACGTCGGTCCTGTCCCCAGGGTGACCAACGCCAATCCTCAATCGGTTAAAGTCGGTGGCACCGGCGAGCCGGTTGGAAATATCTCGGAGGCCATTGTGGCCTGCCAGTCCACCTTCCTGCTTGAATCTGATTTTGCCAGAGGGGAAATCGATTTCATCATGAGCAACGAGCATTTCCGGGGGTTCGATTTTGAAAAAATTTGCCAGTATACCGATGCTTTTACCCGACTCATTCATGTAGGTATCGGGTACGAGCAATCGAACTTCAACGCCATCGACGTTAATCAAAGACGTACGACCAAAGAATTTTTTTTCAGGTTTGAAGGACGCGCCAAATTTTTCTGCCAGCCTTTCAATAAACCAGACACCCGCGTTATGGCGGGTATTGGCATATTGGGCACCAGGATTACCTATCCCGGCAATCAGCTTAAGCGGCAGGGGTGAAGCTGTTTGGGTTAAACCTGACATCGTCACACCCTGGCATAGTCACACAAGGTGACGAGGTTACTCGTCCCCGGGTTCGTCATCGCCGTCCGATTCATCAGCCGGTGCGTCTTCAGCAGAAGCAGCTTCTTCATCGAGCTCTTCAGCCCGCTTGGGAGCGTTAACCGAAACCACTACATGGTCGTGATCTGGACCCTGCTGCAAAGACGGTATAGATAGCTCTTCAGCCAGTTTGAGGCCACTCATATGGATAGCATCACCCAGATCCAGGTCCTCGATGTCGACTTCAATATACTCAGGCAGATCACCTGGCAGACAGCTGATCTCGATAGAAGTCATATTGTGTGAAACGTTTCCGCCTCCCTGGCGGACACCCAAACAACTGTCTTCGTTCAGGAAGTGTAGCGGAACCTCTACGGTAATAGCCTGGTCCATCTGAATACGCAGAAAGTCGGCATGCATGATGCGGTCTTTTGCTGGATGACGCTGTAGGTCTTTAACGATGGCTTGCTGGCTGTCCCCGCCGGCGTTGATCGTAATAATGTGAGAAAAGAAAGCCTCGTTCTCACAGGCTTTGTGTATATCCTTGTGCGCGAGGGTCAAGGACTGAGGGTCCTTACCTGCACCATAGAGGATAGCTGGAATCATGTCTGCATTACGACGTAGGCGGCGGCTCGCACCTTTCCCTTTGTCTGTACGCAGTTCGGCATTCAGTTCGAAATCTGCCATTTGTCACTCCTTAGAGATTGGCACCACACACACTGCGACCATGTGTCTGGCGGGTTATGCACGAAAGTGTGCTTAAAACAGTACTTAAAACAGTACTTAAAACAGTACTTAAAACAGTGTTGGTTGGATCCGCTTCTTGAAAAGCGCGCTTAAAGACTCTTCATTACTGATTCGTCTGATAGATTCAGCCAACTCATCGGCAACGCTTAACTGCCGAATTCTTGGTGATGCCGATGCGTCCTCTTTCAGGGGAATCGTGTCAGTCACGACAACTTCATCGAGCACCGAGTTATTAATATTTTCAATTGCCGGTCCTGACAACACCGGATGGGTGCAATAGGCAACCACTTTTTTTGCGCCGCTGTTTTTCAGTGCGTTAGCCGCCGCGCAAAGTGTTCCGGCTGTATCAACCATGTCGTCGATCAGAACGCAGGTTCGACCATCAACATCACCGATGATGTGCATCACCTCAGCCTCATTGGCCTCGGGACGTCTCTTGTCAATGATGGCAAGATCAGTGTCGTTCAACTGTTTTGCCATCGCCCGTGCCCGAACGACTCCGCCAACATCCGGAGATACGATCATCAAATCAGTGTAATTCTGACGCTCAATATCTAGCAACAGTACCGGTGTGGCATAAATGTTATCTACCGGTATATCAAAAAAACCTTGAATCTGGTCTGCATGCAGGTCAATTGTCAGGACTCGGTTTATACCGGCACTTCCCAACATGTCGGCCACCACCTTCGCAGTAATGGGTACCCTTGCCGATCTCACACGCCGATCCTGTCGCGCATATCCAAAGTAAGGGATAACCGCGGTGATCCGCGCAGCAGATGCTCGCTGCAGACAGTCCGCTATGATCATCAGTTCCATCAGGTTATCGTTGGTCGGTGCGCAGGTTGGCTGTATGACGAACACGTCCTTACCGCGAACATTATCGTGTATCTCCACAGCGACTTCACCATCACTGAATCGCCCGACATGGGCGGCCCCAAGGTCCATCCGGAGCCTGTCAACAACGCGTGTTGCCAACTCTTTGTGCGCATTTCCAGAGAAAATCTTTAGTTCAGCCACTACTTTTCAGACCTTTCTTTTTTTTCAGGTCTTTCTTTTACAAGAAAGAGGTATTTGAAATATGGCTGGGGTGGCAGGACTCGAACCTGCGCATGCAAGGATCAAAACCTTGTGCCTTACCGACTTGGCGACACCCCAAAGTCTTAAATTTATTTTCCTGAGTATGACCGCCGTTGTGGGACTGCCATTCTACCAAGGCCGACTCTACATCACCATGCTTGAGTCTTGGAACGAGGCATGAATTCGTTCCAAACCAGCGCCTCAAATCCATCTAAATAGTGACTGATCGAGGCCGATGCCATGAAAAAAGGGCGCTATTGTGCTGTTCGTAACAGCCGCTGTCAAATCTGGTTTGCCGTTCCTTTTACTGTACTGCGTTGCCACCTGCGAACCTTTAGTCGTAGGCGTACTTCAGGATGGCTCAGAACAATCAATATAGGGCCGTTATTATCCGAATCAAGGATGCTGACAGACCAATCATCCTGCAAAAATGTGCCTTCGATCGGTGCCATGTCAGGACCCTGCAGTCCTTGCACCCAGTAGGCCAACCGCTTCCAGGGCAACCGGAAGGAATCGCCCTCAATAACCAGGTCCTGGTCAAGCGGATAGACCTGGGAATTACCACCCGTGTCTATGATCAATTGATTACCGATGGTTCGGATATGGACATCCCCGATGCCCAGTGGTCCATTCAGGTGAATATCGCTGGAATCACCCCGTTGCTGCCAGTTTATGTTGACGACTCGTGATCTCCCACCCTCCTGGATGGATAACTTCCCGTCAAAGCGCCAATACGTAAGATCAAGGACTGTCGGGTCATGCGGAGTGGAGCACGAGGCCAACAAACAGAGAAGGGCTAAGGCTGGGAGGTAACTGCGCAACTATTCTACTCGAAAGCGTTGAATGACGTTCTTGAGGATCTCGCTTTCAGGAGCAAGCTCCAGTGCTTCCTCCCAGATTCGCTTCGCTTCGCTTTTATCGCCAGCTACCCATAGTACTTCGCCAAGATGAGCTGCGATTTCATCGTTTCGAAACATCTCATAGGCTTGCCGAAGATAGGTCAGTGCCATTTCAAAATTGTTGAGGCGGTATTGCACCCAGCCCAGGCTATCGATGAAAGCAGGCTCATCGGGTTTGATTGTTAACGCCTTTTCAATCAATTCCAGTGCTTCTTCATGCCGGTTGGTCTGGTCGGTCAATGTGTAACCCAGCGCATTCAGCGCATCTGCGTTACCCGGGTCCAGCTCAATGACTCTGCGCAAATCCGCTTCCAGGATGTCCAACTGCCCGAATCTCTGACCTGTCATCGCCCGGTAGTAGAGCAACTCGACGTTTTCTGGTTCCTGTTGCAGGATTGCGTCAAGAAAGTCCAGAGCTTCCTGTTCCTGGCCCCGGTCAGCCAGTAGCTGCGCTTCGATGAGAATAAGCTGTTGCCTGTGCTCGGGCTTCTCGGTACGCAAGTTGTCGAGATGAGCTCTCGCCTCTTCCCAGAGGCCATCATTAGCAAGTAAAGATGCGATCCTCGCCTGGGCCGGAATGAACCCATATCCTTCCCCTGCCTGGCCGTATTCCTGAAGGGCTGCCGGGGTGTCTGCGCGCCTTTCGGCAATCCCTCCTAAATAGTAATGCGCTTCACCTGAGCGCCGGTTCCATCGCACCATCCGCTCCAAATGTTCCTGTGCCTGCAAATCATCTCCCTGCTCAAGTGCAATCAATGCCAGCGCAAACAGGACATCGCCGTCATTGGGTGACACCATAAGCGCATTGTTGTACTGAACTTTCGCAGCTTCAAGATCTCCCTCCTCGAACAACATCCTGGCCAGAAGAAGTTGCAGTCTCCGGTCGGGCTGCGGAACGGTAACTATTGCTGTGAGATAGGCGATCGCATCATCCTCGCGCTGCATTGCATCCAGAATCCTTGCCTTCAGAACGATGACATTCGGTTTTTCAGAGACGGTTAGCAGTTCTTCAGCAATGGCCAAGGCTTCAGGTAATTGACCACTGTGTTCCAGCAACACTGCTCTTGAAAACAAAAGCTGTTCGTCTCCCGGGTGCCGGCCCAGCATCTCTGTGATAGCCGCCAGAACGGCCGCTCGTTGCTTCGGCGCCAAGTCTACAGCTCGGTAGGCGAACACATCAAAGCTCGCCTTACCGCCCAGTTGCTTGACCGCTTCCATATGCCCAATCGCAGGTTCAAGTTTACCCGCACGTAGCAGTAGATCCACGGCGTGGCGGCGCGCGGCAACGTTTTCAGGGTCTACCTCCGCCCAGATGAGGGCCGTCTCGAGCGCCTCGGCGTATTTCTTCAGATACAACGCAAGCCTGGTTGCACGGGCAGCGACGCCCGGGTCACGTGTTTCGACCACCGCATCCACGTATTTGTCCAGGGCAATGTCATATCGGGAGCGATACCCTGCGACTTCCGCCACCAGTAACTCGTACAAAGAATCGCCTGGAAAGGCAGCAACCGGATAATCATCCGGGTCTGGCTGCGGTTTTGGTGGCGCTGGTTTTGCCGCTATTGGCTCCGGTGTACTAACCGGTTCTGGTTCGACTGGCGCGGTGGAACACCCGGCAAGCAGCGCCACCAGGATAGAAAGCAGACAGAAGCGGCTTGGCTCACGCGGGGTCCGAAGAAATGAAGATAGTCTGATGTTATTCACCTTTTTGTTACTGGCATTCACATTCACCCTGTGAATCTTAGTTTTACAGTGTATTCACCGTGTCAAGCAACGTACAATGATCCCTGGCCAATCGGCCGCTTCCCTTGGATACCGGGAGGCTCGTAATTTCGAAGACTGGGTCCTGACTTACGGTTAGTGTACCTGCTAACGCAAGGGGTTCATTTTACTACACCGGATACCTATGAATCTGCTCATCATTGGCATAAATCACACCTCCGCGCCTGTAGAACTCAGGGAAAAGGTCGCATTTACTCCAGACCAGCTTGAAGTTGCGCTTAACGACATCTCAACGCAGGCTGGATTGCAGGAAGTCGCGATATTGTCTACCTGCAACCGAACTGAGATTATTGCATCCGGAGACAACATCCAGGCTCTCAGAATAACCCGCTGGCTGGCTGATTATCACCGAATTGATACTGCAGACCTGGAGCACAGTATCTATATTCTAACTGACAACGAAGCGGCTCTTCATGCCATGCGCGTTGCCAGTGGGCTGGATTCCATGGTCGTCGGTGAACCACAGATTCTAGGCCAATTTAAAGACTGTTTCGACCAGGCCCGCCAGTTCGGCACGCTAGGTGGTGAACTTGATCATCTGTCACAGACCAGCTTTCGAGTGGCCAAAAAGGTGCGCACGGAAACTGCTATTGGCAAGAGCTCTGTTTCTGTTGCTTCTACGTCGGTCACGCTGGCGCAACAATTGTTCTCAGATCTGTCGGACTGCAACATTCTTATTATTGGCGCCGGGGAAACCTCTGGGCTGGTAGGCCGGCATCTCGTCAGTGCCGGTATTAAACACATTACGGTGGCCAATCGCACACTTAAGAATGCCCAGCGACTGGCGCATGAACTTGGCGGCTCAGCAATCGACCTACAAAGCATTCCTACAAAACTACCTGAGACGGACATCGTCATCGCCTCAACGGCCGCGCCGTTGCCAATCCTGGGCAAAGGAACCGTAGAGCGTGCCCTTAAATCCAGAAAGCATCGGCCCATCCTGATGGTTGATTTGGCGGTACCGAGGGACATAGAGCCGGAAGTCAGTGAGTTGCGTGACATCTACCTTTATAGCGTCGATGACCTGCAACAAATCGTGGATACCAACATTAATAGTCGTCAGGAAGCGGCGAGGGATGCAGAAACTATTCTGACCGAAGAAATTTCCAGTTATCGCACCCGGCACCAAACGAAAGGGGCAGAAGAAAAGCTGGTCAGGTTTCGCGACCACCACAACAACATCAAGACCGAGGAGCTCGAGCGAGCCGTCGCAAGGCTTCAGAAAGGTGCTGACCCAACCGAAGTACTCACACAGCTTGCTAATCAGCTGACCAACAAGATAATACACATCCCGAGCGTGCAGCTTAAAGCTGCCATCGATGACGACGCGGAAGACCTCGTGGCCATCATTTCTACCCTGTACAACCTGGACGACAACGTTGAATAAGTCCCTGAAGTTTAAACTGGATATGCTACTCGATCGATACGAAGAATTGGGAGCGCTGCTTAGTGATGCCGATGTGATCTCCGATCAAAACCGGTTTCGAAGTTATTCCAAAGAGTATGCGGATATCGAACCGGTGGTTATTTGTTTCAGGCAGTTTGAATCACAGTCTTCAGAACTCGAAGACGCACAGGTGATGTCAAAAGATCCCGACAATGATATCCGGGAAATGGCAGAAATGGAGATTGGTGAACTGGAGGACTCTCTCGAGATTCTCAACAGCAGACTACAGAAGCTCCTTCTTCCAAAAGACCCGCACGATGCGAACAACGTCTTCCTTGAGATACGGGCAGGAACTGGTGGCGATGAAGCTGCGATATTTGCCGGTGATTTGTTTCGCATGTACACCCGTTTTGCAGAAACACAAAACTGGAAGATGGAAATACTAAACGAACGCCATGGTGATCATGGCGGCTACAAGGAGGTCATCGCCAGGGTCGATGGCAAAAATGCTTTCGGCAAGATGAAATTCGAATCCGGTGCACACCGGGTACAGCGAGTCCCGCAGACCGAATCCCAGGGCCGTGTGCACACATCAGCTTGTACAGTTGCGGTCCTGCCTGAGCTCGATGATATTGAAGCGATTGAAATCGCGAAGAGTGATTTAAGAGTCGATACTTATCGTGCGTCGGGAGCGGGTGGGCAGCACGTCAACAAAACTGATTCTGCCGTCAGGCTGACCCATTTACCTACGGGTATCGTGGTCGAATGTCAGGACGAACGTTCTCAGCACAAGAATAAGGCTCGGGCGATGAGTCTGCTTCAGGCCAAGCTGATGGACAAGGCGCAGACTGAGCAGTCCGACGAGCAAGCAGAAACAAGACGTAGCCTGGTGGGAAGTGGGGATCGATCAGAAAAGATCCGCACTTACAATTTTCCTGATGGCAGAGTCACCGATCATCGAATCAACCTGACTATTCACCGTTTACCCCAGGTAATGACGGGTGAGTTGGATCCCATCGTTGATCAGCTGATTATTGAGCATCAGGCAGACCAACTTCGTTCCCTTGGCCAGGAAGATGACTGAGACGATCGGAGGGCTCGCGAGCAAAGGCAAAGAGCAGCTGGGCGATATATCCGACACCCCCCTACTAGATAGTTATCTGTTGATTGGCGAAGTTCTGGCCAGGCCGCGAGAATGGCTGATCGCACACGCTGAAGAAGCCGTTTGCAGTGTCGATCAGATACGGATCCAAGCGCTATTCGCGCGAAGGCATATCGGTGAACCCGTGGCCTACATCAGGGGGTATCAATCTTTTTGGCAGCGGGATTTTTGCGTGACCCACGATACGCTCATCCCACGACCAGACACAGAGCTTCTGATGGAAATTACCCTGGCTCGGTTTGATCAGCAATCAATCAAAGTAGTGGATTTGGGAACGGGCACGGGCGCCCTGGCTGTGAGCCTTGCTGCGGAAAGACCGGGCTGGCAGATACTCGGCACTGACATCAGTAAAAGTGCCCTGGCTATCGCAAAAAAAAATGCCGGGACACTCGCGAACGTCAATTTTCTTGTGGGCTCCTGGTTCACTAATATTGAAGGTCGGTTCGACCTTATTATCAGTAACCCACCTTATATCAGGAATACAGATCCACACCTTCAGGCATTAAAGTTTGAACCTGCGGGAGCACTTAACGCCGGGGATGACGGGCTCGATTGCATCAGGCAAATTGTCAACAACTGCCATGAGCACCTGGTTCCGGGGGGGCACATTCTGTTTGAACACGGTTATGATCAACAAGAACCGGTCATTCAACTGCTGGTAAATGCGGGTTTAACCGAGGTGCAAGGGTTCAGGGATCTCCAGGGACAGCCACGCGCCGTGATAGCAAGGAGCAATCACCTTGAACGATGATCAGTTACTAAGGTATGCCAGGCATATCATGCTTCCAGACATCGATATCGAAGGTCAGGAAAAGTTACTCGCCGCGCGGGTCCTCATTGTTGGGCTTGGCGGCCTTGGCAGTCCCGTAGCGCTTTACCTGGCGGCTTCAGGCGTAGGGTCGCTGACTCTGGCAGACTTTGATTTGGTTGACCTTTCCAACCTGCAGCGCCAGATTATTCACACGACGGCGAGTATTGGGGAACCCAAGACCGTATCGGCGAAACGCCAACTCCATGAGGTAAACCCGGATATAGAGATTCGACTTGTTCAGCAAAGAATGAGCCTGGCGACCCTTGAAGATGAAGTTGCTCTAGCGGACATTGTCGTCGACTGTACCGACAACTTTGAGGTCCGCTTCGCGATCAACGACGCCTGCCTTAGGCAGCAGACAACCCTGGTATCTGGCGCAGCTGTTCGACTAGAGGGACAGTTAATGGTGGTCGATGCCGTTAGCAAGGATATGCCATGCTATCGCTGCCTCTACCAAAGTGCTTCTGAGGGTGCGTTGAACTGCTCTGAAACCGGTATCGCCGCCCCAGTTGTCGGCGCTATTGGCACCTTGCAGGCGCTGGAGACGCTGAAGTTGATCGTTGGAATCGGCGAGTCGCTCGCAGGATACCTTTTAACGTTCGATGCGCGCTACATGGATTGGCGAAAACTCAAGCTGCCGCAGAATCCGGATTGTGAAGCATGCAACAATTTTAGGGATAATCGTACTGAGTCAGAGGCATGAATAGCCAAGGGTTTCATGGTGATCAGGCGGTTTTCAATGTCGGTTACTGACATGCCGCTGGTGCAAAAGTCATCGACGAAAGAGCCGTTCCTCGGGGGAGCTGTTACTCCTTGTTTTCTGCGGTAGCGATGGCGATGCCCACCAGTCTCGCAACTACGACGGCGATATAGAGCTGGCCAAGAATTGCCTGAAAGGATGCGATGATCCTTGCAGAGGCCAGTGTGGGTGAAAGGTCTCCGTAACCCAGTGTTGTCTGTGTGACGAGGCTGAAGTAAATAAGCTCTTGGAGTACCTTTGATGTGGAATGTGCATCACTGGTATCAAGGACAATTTTGCCACCAAAAGCAGATGGTTCCAGAATAAGAATAGCGTAGTAAATTAGCGTTAAACAGATGCCGAACAACAGGTAGAGAGCAATCGACGCATAAATAACTTCGTGGTTGACAGTGCGAACTGAAAGCAGGCGCTGGTAAACTATTCGCATGATGTAGCATAGGAAGATGATCTGCAGTGCACTATAAGAAAGTAGCTGTGCGTCTGGTGACAAGGCGGTCGCAAGCATCCATTTCGTTGTTAATGTTGGCACGAAAATAATCGCGCCGATCACCAGTTCCGTCCTGTCACGCGCCGCCAGATATAGACAGGAGACCATGGTAAAGCTAAAGAGCAGTCTTGAAACCGTCGACAACCATTCTGCTGTCGCCAGCGTGGGTATAAATAACAGCAGTACCAGACTGATTAACAGCGCCTGGAAGCTTACAAGGTTAGTGTTTGATTTCATCTTGCAGTTGCCTCAGGTTAGGGGTTCACCGCGGTGCGGGTGGTCCACTTTCTCATCTTATTGCCCATCGGTGAATAATACGGATTGTATCGCAGTTGCGAGTAGTATCGAGCGTCGGCCTAGAGCAGCCTTTGATCTTGAAAATTTTCGGATTCTCTAGTGATGTCTATTTCAACCGGAAAAAGTGGGGGGAAGGGCCAGCTGTTGATCGGGAGAATTTGTTGTTTCTTGACCTCAATAGTCCTGAGGTTACTTCAATAGTAGAATTTCACGACGAATTTTATGGCCGCCTGAAACCGCACGCTGGATATTAATGATTTTACTGAAAAGATTGGCACGCGACTCTCTGGTTGGCTTCAGCTCACCGCTGATGTCCAGTGGCGCTGCGCGGACTGAGGTTTCTAAACAACAGCGCATCGATGAACTGGTTAATTCTGTGGTTGCCGGCCTCGGCCAGCCTCCGAGCATGAACAACTCACGTAAAGGAGATTGAATCGGATGAAACGCTTTCTTCCGCTGTTTGTGGTGTTAGGTGGTTTCGCAGCAGCCGCTTTATTGATCGCTACTGGTCCTCAGGTTCAGCCGCAGGTAGCCAAATTAATTCCACCGCTGGTGCGCACCTTGACCGTGCAACCCGGCACCCATCAGTTCAATGTGCGCACACATGGCAGCGTGGTTCCGCGGACCGAAAGTGAGCTCGTGCCTGAAGTGGACGGGCGCGTGCTTCGAGTATCGCCCGCACTCGTGTCTGGCGGCTTTTTCTCAAAAAACGACGTGCTCCTGGAAATAGACTCGCTGGATTATGACGTGGCGCTGGAACAGGCCAGAGCGGGTATAGCGCGAGCCGAGAGTGATCTTGACAATGAGCGGAAGGATCACGAGCGGCAGGAAGACCTGGTCACTAAAGGATCGATCAGCGCTTCCCAGTTAGATAACTCCCTTAACCGTGTCACGATCGCCAAAGCCACGCTCCGTGAAGCTCGGGCGCGACTGGCGCGGGCGGAACGAGACCTGGCGAGAACGAGCATTACCGCTCCTTACGATGGCCGGGTGCGCTCGGAGCGGGTCGATGCAGGGCAGTTTGTGCGGCGGGGCGAGGCGATAGGTACGATTTACGCGGTTGACTTTGCCGAGGTTCGGCTGCCGATTCACGTGAATGAACTGGCATATTTGGATCTGCCGATCAGTAAGGCTGGGCAGGCTCTCGCGACGCAGTCCAAGGTCACCCTAAGCGCCGAATTCGCAGGTAGCGTACATTCCTGGCAGGGCAAGGTGGTGCGTACGGAAGGGGAGCTTGACCCAATGACCCGCATGGTTCATGTCGTGGCCCAGATTGCCAATCCTTACGATAGCCGCCAGCAGCGTGCCCCCCTGGCCGTTGGGTTGTTTGTCGATGCGACGATCCATGGCAAGACCATCAGCAATGCCACGGTCTTGCCACGGTCAGCATTGCGACGGGGCAACCAGGTGTTTGTGGTTGATGAGCAGGACAGGCTTCGCTTCCGTACCGTTAATGTGCTGCGGTTGGTTGATGACCAAGTGTATATCGGCGAGGGCCTGGGCGGCGGTGAACGCGTCTGCGTTTCAGCCTTGCAGAGCACCGCTGATGGCATGCTGGTTCGGGTTGTGAAGGACGCAACTCCGTCATGAGCGGCCCCATCGCCTGGTTTGCGCGGAACCATATTGCTGCCAATCTCCTGCTCGGTGCCATTGTGATGGCAGGATTGGTCTCGTTGCCGTCCATGTCACAAAAATCATTCCCTGACCTTGATTTCAATCTCATTACAGTTTCCGTGCTTTATCTTGGCGCCGCGCCAGAGGAAGTGGAGGAGGGTGTGTGCATCAGGGTCGAAGAGGCCCTGGAAGGTATTCAGGGCGTAGAAAAAATAAGCTCCAGCGCGATAGAGGGTGTCTGCTCGGTTTCTGTTGAATTATTAGAAAGTGCCGATGCGTCCAAGGCGCTTGGCGATGTAAAAAACCGTGTTGATGCCATTGACACATTCCCCCGGGAAACAGAAAAGCCGGTGATTACACTGGTGACGACCGAGCGATCCGTGATGGATATTGCGGTAACCGGGCCTACAGATGAGCATGAATTAAAAGCCATCGGTCAGCTGGTGCGAGATGAGATTGCCGCGCTCCGCGGCGTTACGCAGGTGCAGCTGGCCAATGCACGGCCCTATGAAATTTCCATAGAGATTTCAGAAGTGTCGTTGCGCCGTTACGGTCTGACGTTCCAGCAGGTGGCGAACGCAATTCGAGCCGCATCTCTGGATCTGCCAGGCGGATCAATCAAGACCGAAGGTGGCGAGATCTTGCTACGGACAAAAGGCCAGGCCTACTGGGGGCCCGAATTTGAGCAGCTGGTGATTCTGACAGCAGCCGACGGAACCCGCGTTTATTTGCGCGACCTGGCAGAAGTGGTCGATGGATTTGAAGATACCGAGCAGAAGCTTTGGTTTGATGGGCGACCTGCCGCTTTGATTCGTGTTGCCAGGACTGCTGACCAGGACGTTCTTGATATCAGCAATGCGGTAAAGGACTATATAGATAGCAGTGTCGACCACCTGCCAGAAGGGGTGGAACTGACAGTCTGGAACGATGGCTCTGTCTTCCTGCGTGAACGGCTGGACACCCTGTTTGACAGTGCGCGTCAGGGCTTTTTGCTGGTGCTGATACTGCTTGCACTTTTCCTGCGGCCGCGGCTCTCGTTCTGGGTCAGTGTGGGCGTGCCGGTAGCCTTTATGGGCGCTATCTTTCTGGCATCGCTACTGGGTATGTCCATCGATGGTATCTCGACCTTTGGCTTTATCCTGGTGCTCGGGATATTGGTTGACGATGCTGTGGTGGTCGGAGAGCGCGTTTATTCCATGCAATACCGTTCCGGCATAGCCCAGACCGATGAAAACCTGCTGACAGCCGCTATCGACGGCACCCGGCAAGTGTCGGTGCCGGTGATTTTCGGCGTACTCACAACAGCCACGGCCTTTGTGCCGGTGATGCTGGGGCCGGGTTCTATTGGTCAGATACAAAGTGTTATTGCGACTATTGTGCTGTGTTGTCTGGCGTTTTCCCTGATCGAATCGCAACTGATCCTGCCATCGCACCTGGGCCACAAGAGCGTTTCTTCTGCTGGTGGCGAAGTCGGGTTGATGCTAATACCGCTGTTCGGAATTATCTTGTGGGAAGTTTCATGGAGTGGCCGCAGCTATCTTGCGCTGGCTATCGCGACGTTAGGTGTATTTATGGCTTGGCATCTGCATGGTGGGTACGAAAGGTTCGCAGCGGGACTTATTGATCGACAGCAGCATTTTTCTGATGGCCTGGAGAACCTGATACAACAAAAATTTCGCAGGCTGGTCACGAAAGCAACCGAGGCGCGTTATGTGACCGTAGCCGCCGCACTGGCAGTGTTTATAACGACTATCGGGGCAATCTCTGGCGGTCACATGCCATTTTCCTTCTTTCCGTCAATTCCTGCTGATGCCGTTATGGCGCGACTCACCATGCCACTGGGGACATCGGCGACGGTGACGGAGGACATCATTGATTCCATCAGGTCGGTTGGGGAAGAACTTGGTGCGGAACTGAACGCAATGCACCCCGAGGCGCCTCCGGTCACTCACGTCCTGGCGGCGTTGGGGGGCCAGCCAGTGAGTAATGCCGGTGGTGGGATCTTTGCCGGTGGCACGTCACCCACGGGAGGGCATCTTGCAGAAGTCACCATGCAATTGATAGCAGGTGATCAGCGCGAGATAAGCACCCTGGAGATTGCACAACAATGGCGCGAAGCGGTGGGTGTCGTCCCGGATGTGGTGGAGCTGAGCTTCAATTCATCGAGTTTCAGTGTTGGCGCAGAAATCGATATGCAGCTTGAGGGAAGTGATATGGATGAACTTCGTGTCGTGGCGACCAAAATGCGCGAGCGCCTGGCTGATTACCCAGGCGTGGTTGATATCGGAGATTCTTTCCGCGCAGGTAAACGTGAAATCAAACTGGAAATATTACCGGCGGGTGAGGCGCTCGGCTTGACCCTTGGCATGCTGGCTATCCAGGTAAGACAATCGTTCTATGGTGAAGAAGTACAGCGTATCCAGCGGGGCCGCGATGACGTGAAGGTCATGTTGCGCTACACCGCATCCGAGCGTCGAACATTAGGCGCGTTGGATCAGATGAGAATACGTACCTTGGACGGGTCTGAAGTGCCCTTTGCAACCGTTGCGCGAGCGACACTAGCCCGCGGGTTTTCTGCGATCAAACGAATCGATGGTCGACGCGTGGTGAACGTCACCGCAGATGTTGATCGCACGGTGATCACGGCGAACGAGATACTCGCTAAATTCGGTGCCGGCCCCGTTCAGGAGATCATGCGAGATCACCCGCGCGTGTCAGTCAGTCTTGAAGGCGCCCAGCGGGAGCAGAGTGAAACTTTTTCTTCACTGCTCCCGATGTTCATACTCGCACTGTTTATTATTTACGCATTGTTAGCGATTCCGCTTCGCTCATACGGTCAGCCGCTAATTATCATGTCGGTTATTCCATTTGCATTTGTCGGTGCGGTTTGCGGGCATATCATTATGAAAGCGCTCGGCCTGCTCGACAGCATGGCGATTATGTCGATCCAGGGTATTGTTGCAGCCTCCGGCGTGGTGGTGAACTCCAGCCTGGTGCTGGTTCACGCGGTTAACCATCGGCGGGCTGATGGCATGTCAGTAAATGAAGCTGTGGTAGAAGCCACCGTATCCCGTTGCAGGCCGATCCTGTTAACGTCACTGACTACCTTTGCCGGTCTCACACCATTGCTGCTGAATCAATCAGTGCAGGCAGGTGTGTTGATACCGATGGCGACGTCAGTGGCCTGGGGGGTCATGCTGGCGACGGTAGTGACGTTGCTGGTTGTTCCTGCCGGGTATTTGATACTTGATGATGCTGGTGCGCGGTCCTCATCAGGTTAACGCTGGCCAGAACCTGGCGCTGGCAATCAAGTAGGCGTCACAGGTAGGATCATAGTTTTACCAACTTATATTCAATAAGTGTTGAACCTATGACAGACAAGACTGAAATCATCTCCAACCGGCAAAAAAACTACACCCTGTTTGTGCTCGTGCTTGTTTTTACCTCAAGTCATGTGGATCGACAAATTATGGGTATCCTCGGGCAACCCATCAAGGAGTCATTGCAGATTAGTGATACCCAATTGGGATTGTTGACCGGCATTATGTTTGCCGTGTTCTATGCAACCCTCGGTATGCCAATGGCCATGTGGGCGGATCGTCGAAACCGACGCAATCTCATCTCTTTCTCAGTCTTTTTATGGAGTGGTATGACAGCGCTGTGCGGCGCAGCATCATCTTTCACGCAGCTTTTATTACTTCGCATTGGCGTGGGCGTGGGTGAAGCTGGGTCGAATCCCCCATCGCATTCAATAATCGCCGATCTTTACCCAAAAGAGCAGCGCGCAACCGCCATGGCCATTTTTGGTACCGGTATTAATTGGGGAATACTTATCGGGTTTCTGGTCGGTGGGTGGATCAACGAGTGGTATGGATGGCGAACCGCCTTTGTTGTCGTCGGTCTGCCGGGCATCTTTTTAGCCTTGCTAGTGCGCTTCACCTTGAAAGATCCGCCGCGCGGTTATGCGGAAGCGAAGGGGAAAGAACTACCTAAAGTGACGCCGCCGCCTTTTTGGAGCGTGGTTAAATTCATGTTGCATAACCCGGTGCTTCGCAACATTGTTGCAGCGGGCACACTGATTGCTTTTACAGGCTATGCGTCGGTCATATGGGTGCCTATTTATCTGGTTCGCATTCATGGCATGGGGACCGGTGAAGTTGGCACCTATCTCGCCCTTTTTATTGGTGTGGGGGGCGCTGTCGGCATTTATCTGGGGGGTCGTTTGGCCGACTTTTTGGCCGCTCGACATGGGGAGCAATGGCTACCCTGGTTGGTCGCAATCGCAAGTTTGTTAGGGCTTCCTTTCCTCTATGTTTGTTTTACGGCAGCCACTCAGACGGGCGCCTTATGGGCCTATGCGCTACCGGCTGCTCTAGGGACGGTGTATGTCGCGCCTGGTTTTGCATTGATACAGAATCAGACACCGACGGAAATGCGCTCGGTCGCAGCGGCCATTAATCTGTTCATAGGAAACATTATCGGACTAGGACTTGGCCCGTTCTCTGTAGGGTTTTTTAGTGATATGTTTTCACCGGAATACGGTGTTGATGGCTTACGCTATGCGCTGATGACCAGTTTAGTGGTTATTCTGTGGGGGTCTTTTCACTACTATAGAACGGGTGTGCTATTGAAACGTTCGGTATCCTGACGCAGGTGCTGGCTCTATCGAGATTAGTGCTTGAACCCGGGTCACAGGAAGTGCTTATATCCCTCAGGGAATAGCGTAGTACACGCTCAAAATAATGCATTCAATAAGACAGCAGAGGAGAACATTATGGGGACAGCAGCAAGGGTCGTTGTGTTGCCACAGAAGCCAGGCGCGCTCGAAGTTCAGGAGCTGACTTTGCCCGATCCGGGTCCCACACAGGTGGTTGTGAAGCAATACGCCTCCGGAGTCTGTCATTCGCAGTTGCACCAAATGCATCGGGAGCGCAACTCACCGATCATACTGGGCCATGAGGCGACCGGCATTATTCTAAAGAAAGGCAGTGCGGTGACGCATGTTGATGAAGGCGATATTGTGCTTGTCACCTGGGTTCCTCGGGCCGCAAGGGATGCTGCAGACCTGCCGGTGAGGGCAACACTTGAGGTGACGGGGGGCACCGCGCAGTCTGAAAACGTATTCACCTGGGCTGATCACACCCTCTGCGACGAGCAGTATGTAGTGAAGACTGATGCCAATATCAAAAAGGATGTCACTTCTATAATTGGTTGTGCAGTGATGACCGGTGCCGGAGCAGTAATAAACACCGCCGGTGTGAAAGCTGGTGAAAGCGTCGCTATTTTTGGGGTGGGCGGCGTAGGCCTGTCTGCGGTGGTAGGCGCGCGCATGGCCGGTGCTAGTCCAATCATCGCTATTGATCTAGACGATGCGAAGCTGGAATTCGCGAAGCGCTTTGGTGCAACTCACACGATCAACGCGGGTCGTGAAGACGCGGTGGCTGTCATTCACGCCATGACGGCTCGGGAAGGCGAATACACGATCACCCGGCAGCTAGTGAGCGGAGCGGACTACGCCTTTGATTGCATCGGCTTGCGGCAAACCATGGAGCAAATTGCACCCGCTTGTAGAACCTGTCACTTCGGTGAACACGTTGGTGGGACCGCTGTGCTGGTGGGCGTGCCTTCTACGCCGGTTGAGTTAAATGCTATCGATATACTGATCAATGAGAAGCAGTTTCGTGGCAGTATCGGCGGTTCCTGCGCGCCCGACAGGGATTTTCCTACGTTCTTGCAATGGCATGCGGATGGTCATTTGCCGCTGGAAGAAATGGTGACGGAGCGCTACAGCATCGAGCAGATCAACGAAGCAACCACCGCGCTTCAGGAAGGCAAGATCAGTGGCCGGGCGATTCTCGAATTCTAGGGAGCCTCGTTTATGCTTCCAGCCCATTGTTCCTTCGTCCGTGGGTAAAGAGGCGTGTGCTCTGGCTGATGAATGTTGTCAGTGGGAAGTTAACTTGTTAGGACTGCCGGGAGACCAATTAGCATGAATAAAAGAGCCCGGCTTATAGCCAGGCTCTTTTGCTTCTGCGACAAGGATTACTGATGAGGCTTTATTAAAAACTTTTCACCGGTTGCTTGTTTGGAATAGGCGTTGATTGCATCAGCACTTAGCACATCTGCTAACGAAATCTCCTGAGTGTAATGGCTGTCAAAAGTTGTCTTTATCTCATTTGCCACCCGTTGGCGTAATTCGCCAAACTTTTCCATACCAATTTTCCCGATAAATGGGGTTAACAGCCATCCGCCAAGACCCCAAGACATTCCAAATGCACGGTTTAAGACTGTCGCTGAGCGATCCAGCCCACCGTAGATATAGACTTGTTTATAGGTAGTTGATCCATAAATACTATGTCCGTCAGCGGTTCTATTCGCGGCTATTTCCATAGCGGTCAAAATCTGGCTAGACAGTTTACCGCCACCGGTTGCGTCAAAAGCGATCGTCGCGCCGGTTGCAACTAACGCATCGACAAGGTCTTCTTTAAAAGTCGATTCGCTGGAATCACAAACATGTACCGCACCTAAAGCTTTTAGCAGCTCTACGTGTTCTTTTTTTCGGACTATATTGACCAATTGAACACCGTCGGCCAAACAAATTTTCACTAACATCTGTCCCAGGTTTGACGCTGCTGCGGTGTGCACCAACGCCGTGTGGTTTTCCATTTTCATGGTTTCAACCATGCCAAGGGCTGTCAGTGGATTGACAAAACAGGATGCACCTTGTGCTGCAGTGGTGCCCTCGTTCATCACTAAACAACTGGCTGCAGGTACGCATCGATACTGCGAGTACATTGCTCCGCCGGCCACACTGATCGTTTTACCGACCATGTCTTCAGCACCAGCGCCAGCTGCAATCACAACACCTGCACCTTCATTTCCGGCAGGTAGCGGCTTGTCAACTCTTGCTGCCATTGCAGCCATCATAGCTTCGGGCACATCCATGCTCACAACGGCATCGTCACCAGATCCGGCAATCGTCATCGTAGAAACATCCGCCGGCCCCAACAACAAACCTAGATCAGAAGGGTTAATTGGCGTCGCTTCAACTCTAATAAGCACTTCACCATCTTTAGGTTGCGGCATTGGTACGGATACAATCGAAAGCTCTAATTTTCCAGCACTGGTAATATTTGTTCGTAATTCTTTTGATTTTTCGTCACTCAATATTCTTTCCTCTAATCTTTAAATTTAACGGGACCCGAATTGATCCCTACTGATGGGGTTATAGAAATTCGCTTAACGAGCGGAAATGTTAATGCCATAACCGTCGCATTTAAGGGAGTCGACTATCAATGTTTACCGGTTAAAACTGACTAAATGCACATCCCTCATGCATTCTTGTGAGGCGCTAACTGGAATAACCAGACATAACCGCTGGCAACGCCCCCGGGCGAACTTGGGAGGTTATACTTCTTACTTAATAATTCCAATACAGGTGCCACTTCTGGACCTTCCAAAGTAGGTACCATCTGCCGGTCATATAATTAATCATCTACGCGCAGTATGGAAATCATGGGTTCTGTGAACTTCGCACTGGCCTGGGTGGTGTTATTCGTCATGACCGTTGGCGTGGATAGATGAAGGGTGTCCAGGCCTGAACTCACTGAAGCCTGAGAACCCAGCACAGTATAAGACTCAATTCACCCTGACAGGCAGGCGGGTAAATCCCCGTACGACATGGGACAGGGTGCGTTCCGCCGGACCGATAATTTCAATATCCAGTTTTCGTGAAAGTATTTCTTCCCACAATACTCTGAGCTGCATTTCGGCAAGACGATTGCCAACACATCGATGGATACCGAATCCAAATGAAAGATGTCGCCTTGGGCTCTCCCTGTTAATGATGAATTGATCCGGGTCTGTAATCATTCGCTCGTCACGGTTGCCGGACAGATACCACATAACTATTTTTTCTCCTGCGGGTATCTCCACGCCTGCTATTTCAGTCTGTTCGGTGGCCGTTCTCCGCATCATGGTGAGGGGCGTTTGCCAGCGAATAATTTCTGGCACCATGGTCGAGATCAGTCCCGGATCACGCTTGAGCATAGCCCATTGCTCTGGATGATCATGCAGAGCCAACAGTCCGCCTGTAATTGAATTACGTGTCGTGTCATTGCCGCCAATAATCAACAGGATCAAGGTGCTAAGAAACTCCTACTGATCCATTTCCAGCGAGGAATGCGCCAGCATCGAAACCAGGTCGCTCTGGGGTTCGCTGTCTGCGCGTTTTTGGTAGAGATCATTGAAATAGTCAAGACAGGTCTGCAACGCCTTAACCCGCTTTTGTTCAGTATCGATTTCAGTGCCCGGTACTAACTCAGAGGTTGCAACTTCCGACCAGAAGGTGAGCAAGCGTCGATCTTCAAAGGGGAAATTGAACAGCGTCGCCAGCATTCGCGTGGTGAGTTCAATTGAGACGTGGTCGACCCAGTCTATGGTTTCGCCCCGCGGCAGGTTATCAAGGATCTCTGTTGCATGATCGCGAATGATGCTTTCAAAATTTACAAGATTTGAAGGCCGAACGATGGGGCTAATAATCTTACGATGCACATCGTGTTCGGGTGGATCCATATTGATGAAGTTCTTTCGCTCCAACCCTTTGGGGAAATCGGTCATCTGAATGCCGCCATTCTCGGCGTCAGATGAAAATACCCGGTTATTGGTGTCCACTGACATAATGTCCGCATAGCGGGTAATAGACCAATAAGGGCCAAACCGGCTTTGCGAACAGTAATGAACAGGCGCTTCGTCGCGCAAGCGTTTGAAGTAACCACCGATGGTGTCACTTTGGTATAAAGCAGCCTGAGTGACATCAATTTTATCGAGCGGAATATCGTATGCGTCTGTCATTCGGTCGAGTTTCCCGGGTCATTATTTTTCAACATAAGCTACTGCGACCATGGGTAGTGGTCAAGTAATTTCGCCGTGCCGTTAGGACTTCCCTGGCCTTCTCCGGACACTTCCTGGCCTAAAACGCAGTCTTTTTTTGCAACCCCGCAGGTTTCGATAGTGGCGAAGTCGTTGAAGTACTTACGGCAGCATCATCTCTGCCAATCGATCCAGAGGTATTGGTATTTTTCTTCTTTATCTCAGGCTGCTTACAGAGGCCTTCAATCCAGAAAACTCCTGATCAGGATATTGCCAAATCCTGGAAAAATGCGATTTATAATGGCGTTTACCAGCGATGGTTTGAAGAGCTGAGCGTAAGACCTGCAGTTCACAGGGGTATGGGGTGGTGATACCCTGCTTTAGTGAAGCCATGCGCTTGATCGCTGAAAGGGCCCTTGAACTTCAGGCTGCTGAAGTCCTGATTCGAGCCTTGTCTGAACCGTTTCTTTATCGTTGGACATTCGATGCAGGGCTTCTTGGGCAATCGTTTAATGATCGAGTCGGAGGTAATGGTTATACCGCGTACGATTTTATTGAAGTACCTTTGCAGTAATGCAGTAATGCAGTAATGCAGTAATGCAGGGATGCAGTAATGCAGTAATGCAGTAATGCAGGGATGTAAAAGGTTCCAACATGAGTTTTTTGATATGGTCACTACAACCTTTGAATTGCTGCTCATTAAGCGTGCCCTCAGAACTTAGGCTCGAAGAGTCAAAAGGTTTGATCAGAGTTAGTGGCAGTTCCTACTAAGGGGCGGTTAACGGACCGTCAATCAGGAGTGGATGGTGAGTAATGTGAAACCCTCAATCGATAAGTTACTGGCTTTGATTGAAAGCAAGGAAGAAGAACTGATTCAGTTGACTCAGGCGCTTGTGCGAATTCCAACGATCAATCCGCCGGGGGATTATTATGGTGACTGCATTGAACTGTTAAGAAGTCGGTTGGAAGGCCGAGGTTTCGAAATCAATATCATCAGGGCCGAAGGCACGCCGGGTGACGATGATCAATACCCCAGGTTGAATATCATTGCGAGGAAAGAAGGTAGCCGGTCGGGTCCCTGCGTCCATTTTAATTCTCACATCGATGTTGTCCCTCCGGGGCTGGGTTGGGACGAGGATCCCTTTGATGCAAAATTAATAGATGGCAAAATTTTTGGTCGTGGAACCTGTGATATGAAAGGTGGTCTGGCGGCATCAATCATCGCCGTCGAGGCGCTGCTTGAATGGATGCCAGACTATTCTGGATCCATAGAAATCTCAGGTACCGCGGATGAAGAAACCGGGGGCTACGGTGGTGTCGCATACCTCGCCGAGAAGGGTTGGATGGCTGTACCTAGAATAGATCATGTGATCATTCCCGAGCCGTTGAATAAAGACAGGATTTGTCTTGGTCATCGAGGTGTCTGGTGGTCCGAGTTAGAAACATTTGGCACGGTGGCTCATGGGTCGATGCCGTTTCTTGGTGATAGCGCTATTCGACATATGACCGCCGTGCTTGATGAATTTGAGCAGAAATTATTTCCATCCCTACAGCAGAAAGTAACCGCAATGCCCGTGGTACCCGAAGGCGCGAAACAGTCTACCCTGAACATTAACTCCATTCACGGTGGACTGGCAGAAGGCTTTGCAGGGTTTCCAGCACCCATGGTTGCTGATTCCTGTCGAATCGTGCTCGACAGGAGATTTTTGATTGAGGAGCAACTGTCAGAGGTTAAGCTCGAAGTGCAGAGTCTTCTTGAGGGACTTACCAAATCCAGGGAGAACTTTTCCTATTCACTTAAGGACCTGTTCGAAGTAGTGCCATCGATGACCGATCAGAATGCCCCTGTTGTTCAGTCTGTCGCTCGGGGTATTTCCAGGGTGTTTGACCGAGAACCGGAGTATGTGGTTTCCCCGGGAACTTATGATCAAAAGCATATTGATCGTATTGGCAAGTTAAAGGATTGTATTGCTTACGGACCAGGTATCCTTGATTTGGCGCACCAGGCTAACGAATATGTTGGTGTCACCGATATGGTTGAATCTGCAAAGGTCATGGCGATTGCAACTTATGAATTACTTTCCGGAGAACAGACCGAGTGAAATTGATAGATAAAACTGCTGTGGTGACCGGAGGAGCTTCGGGTTTTGGTGCCGGGATCGTGACCAGGTTTCTTGCGGAAGGCGCCAAGGTTGCGATTGTTGACTTGAATGAAGCCGGGGCCAATGCACTGATTGATTCTTTAGGAACAGACAGAGTTCACTTTGAATATGCCAACTTGACGGATTCCGGCAGTGTCAGCGAAACGTTTGCCAAACTAAGGTCCCGATGGGATTCTCTCGACATTCTCGTCAACAATGCGGGGACAACGCACCTTCCCATGCAAATGGAGGATGTTACCGAGGAAGACTTCGACAAAGTGTTTGCGGTCAATGCTAAAAGCGTATTTTACACCAGTAAGTACGGCGTGCCCTGGATGAAAAAGGCCGGTGCTGGCGCGATTGTTAATATCGCCTCGACGGCGGCGCTTAGCCCAAGGGCCAATCTTACCTGGTATAACGCGTCGAAAGGCTGGATGGTGACGGCGACTAAGTCTATGGCAATAGAGCTGGCCCCCGCCGGCATTCGAGTTAATGCTATTTGCCCGGTTGCGGGTGAAACGCCTTTGTTGGCTTCTTTCATGGGTGGCGATACGCCAGCAACAAGAGAAAAATTTATCGCGTCTATTCCCCTGGGGCGGCTCTCAACGCCCGAAGATATTGCTGCCACAGCACTTTATTTATCAAGTGACGATGCTGCGATGATTACGGGCGTTGCACTGGAGGTTGATGGTGGGCGCTGTATCTGACGTCAGAATCAAATTTTGAGTCGCAGCAAGACCATTAACGCCCATAGTCCCCTTTTGAGCATCCCTTCGAGCTCTCCAGTGTAAATGTTGCTCAATTGTTGCAGCTGCCTTCCATTTCACTGATCCAGTCTGCGATAAGTGCAACACCCTCGTCGTGAACGAGACTCCTGCCGAGTTCCGGCATCATTGCGCCCGGATCGATGGAAGTCATCCGGTAGACGAGAATAGATTCTTCAGGTTTGCCGGGAACAATAGAGAATTTGTTACCTCCGGTGCCCTGGCCCGCAGCGATGGGTAATTTGCATTCACCCAGACGCATCTTGTGTTTGGTTGCGATGTCCAGATAGAGACCTGAAGTATCCGCCGGACCCTGTTCACTGTGGCAATGTCCACAATTAATATCAAGGTAAGACCTTGCTCTATCTTCAAGAGTATTTGAAGTATCCTGCCAGTTTTTCATGGCTGGTACTGGATTGGCTTTGAGCTCAAGCCAGCCGTCTGCCTGCCAGGCATCAAGTTGATTTTGATTGCGGTCATAACCATTGCGGTTCAGGTTCGCAACTTTGGGCCCTATGGGATTGACTGATTTTGAGGCGGTGTTGGTACCATGGCACCCGGCGCATTGGTTCTGGTCGGGCACAATGTAAGGGAAGCTCCGACGCTCTGGACCGTGCACAAGTTCCAGTGATTTGATATCGCCGGTAGCTTCCAGGGTGGCCTCGGTCTGCTCGTTGTTCCACACATAGGGCAATGCGACCCAGCCAGACTGTCGGTGAACTAACAGTCGGGTTTCCACTAGGTGAACTTTTGTCAGATCAAGGCCACCCCTTGTGCCAACATCTGGTTTGAACAGGCTGCCATCGTCATCAGCCTGCAGAACACCGCTATCTGCTTTCGGGTAGTAGAAGGTCTTGCTGATGATGCTTCCTATCGGAAAATCCAGGGAGCCTTCTGAATTCACCGTGACCAGGTGTCCTTCCGGAATGGTAATGGTACGAAGTTTGTGGGCATAGTCGGTAAACAAGGTAGCATTGAGCAGGTACGGCTGAACGTCATCGTGCAATACCAACTGATTGCTCTGCTGTGACATGAGAGACCAGCCTGACAGCAGGGCTGGGTCTTTATCTGGAAACCTGGAAGCCTGCGGTGCACACCCCGCGAGGGCCAATACGCCTAGCAAGACGCTCGCCAGAGCGAGAGGATTAAGGCGCAACGTTCAAAAGCTCTCTAACTGCACAGCAGGCAGCGGACTATGCCTGCACTGGTGGTCAGTCTCATTGACCCTTGGGTTGGCGAACTGATTTGGGGCATCGACGTTAAAGACTGCGCTGGAAGCTTCATTGTAGATACAGATCTGATACTCGGCTGGCAGTTTGCCATCTACAAGGAGTTCTGGATTCACAAAACCATCCCAGATAACGTTTGGAAACGATCCCTCTTCGCCAAAGACAGCAGCCTTAAGTTGGGGAAGATAATCTGTGTCGGGGTCATTACCCCCACCCTCATAACGATTGTCATGAATTGATATTTTTTCTGGATACGGATCAAAAGAAGAAGCGTTATCTCTGTCGCTGTAGTTGGTGGAGTAAACGCTTGAGATCACAATGTGGGCGGTTTGATTGTTCTTAAGGTCATTGTCGAAAACCTCAACAAGGTCGTTGGAATTTATTGAAATACCTGAGCCCGCAGGTACCCCTGCGACCGCACCGCCCGGTGCTGCAAAGTTCGCTGTGTTGTTGTCGACGACTTGGTTGTTGTAGATTCGTGTCCTAACACCCTCAAGGGAAAGGTTAGGCATATTGAACACCAGTATGCCACCAGTGTTGTTGGTTGCGACATTGTTGTACACATCGGCGTCTACCGTATTCTCGATCTCGATACCCGCCACGTTGTATTCTGCTCTACTGTCACGGACTACAACGTTACGAGACTGACCAACATAGATACCAGCATCGGAGGCGCCTATAGCAATGACCCCCTCGATCAGTGTGTTCTCTGTTTGCACTGGATAAATGCCGTAGGCGCCATTGTTGGTGTCTGGTCCATTAGTCCATTCAGTGCGAACCCGACGTACGACGATGTTCTTTCCATCATTGATCTTGAGGGCGTCACCCTTAGTGTCTTCAATGGCCAGGTCTTCGATAGTGAAATCGCTGGCCGTCACCAGTATGCCCTCTGCGCCGCTTATCTGATTCTTGAAGTTGAGGATGGTTTTATCCATGCCCGCGCCGCGAACGGTGACGCCATCAACTTTTAGCGAGAGCGATCGTTGAAAATCAAACGTTCCTGCCGGGATTGTTATGACCTCACCTGGTTTGGCGTTAAGAAATTTCGATTGAAGAACTTTTTGCATATTTGGGAGCTCTACAGAAGGTGTCGAGCTGGATTGCACGTTGGTATCGCCGCTATCGGAACAGGCAGTCAGTAGGCTGGCCAAAACAAAAACCAAGATTCGCGACATAAGATGCTCCGTAAAATTCGAATTGTGTATCCTAGATGATTCGGCCTTTTCTGCAAGTCAGCTTATTGTTTGAGCCTGCCATGATTCTGGCGAGCGGTAACGAAGCCCGCAAAGAAGCTCTTGAAGAAGATAGGGTTTAGAACTGCTATTTTGTTGCACCACTGACCAATGACGCGCCAAGACGATCACATCGTTTTTTGTATCTTGCCTTTAGCACGGAGACGTTTTCGTAGTTGCGGTTGATCTGGTCGGTCATATAGGCGAGTACATCACGCCACTCTTCAAGGAAGTATTCTTCTGCGGAGGCCTCGCCATACTCTTCGGCAGCCGCGAGTTTGGACATTTTAATGAGATCATCCATCTTTTCAGATTCGAGATCCGCCATGATCTGAAGATCGCCCTTCATCCTGAAAGAGCCTGCCATCATCCTGTGATAGACGGCACAGGTGGTGTATTCACCCATCGAGACAGGTTCAGTCTCTGCAAACACCAGGGAAACATTTAACAAAAGCACCATGAGGAAGATCGAACGCATCAGAATTGTTCCTTTCGGCTGGGCAGACAAGACTAGCACTAAAGTAACGACCTCGGGGATCGTGATACGAATAGCGGTAAACACCTGTCGATGTTTAGAAAATGTGGTTTATTTTGCTTATCTTGTTGCGCATGGAATTGCTCAAAATTGGTCTCTTCTGTGGCAAAAGCGTATACGATAGATGAGCAGCGGCGCTTGCCGAGGCGATATTTTTCTGTATTTCAGTCAGGAATCCAGTGCGTTGTAACCCAGTGAATGGGAATCCAATAGGAGAAACAAACCAGTATGAAGAAATATTTAGGGAACAAGGTCAGCGTGCTCAGCTGGGCAGTAGCTTTGCTCATGCTTGCGGTCGCACAATTTTCATCCGCTGGTAATTGGCCACAGGAACTGCCAGTAGAAGGCGGTACTATCGTCGTCTATCAACCACAACCGGAAGAATTGAACGGCAAAACCCTGAAGGGACGCGCCGCCATGTCGATTGAAATGAAAAGCAGGAAGGACCCGATCTACGGGGTGTTTTGGTTCACCTCATCTATCGAAACCGACCGCGATGAAGATACGGTCAGCTTCAGTAACATAGCAGTCACTAAGGTCACCTGGCCAGACTCCAAAGACACAGGAGAACAGCGATTCAAGCAGGCCGCTGAAAAAGCCCTGAATAACGCCAGCTTTGAGGCCTCTCTGTCCGGTATGACCGCTGCGCTTACCACCTCGCAGAACGTACAGAAGAGTCTGGAAGATATTAATAACGATCCGCCGAAAATCGTGTTCAGCGAAAAACTCGCTGTGCTCGCTCTGTTCGATGGCAAACCGCATTTCGAGGAGGTCGAGAACAGCCCCTACCAGCGCGCGCTGAATACTGCCCTGGTTATCGTAAAAAACACTAAAACCAAAGCGTTTTATCTCACCAGTGGCAGCCTTTGGTACCAATCTAAGGCCGCTATGGGCCCCTGGGAGCAAACGACCTCTCCACCGGCAGATTTGGTGGCCATGATTCCAACATCAAACGACCCGGTGCCAACGCTAATTCCCGCTATTATCACCGCTAATGCGCCTACGGAGCTCATTGTTAGTGCCGGCAAACCGGAGTGGACCAGCCTGGACGGTGGCAAACTGCTCTATGTCAAAAACACTGAAACACCCTGGTTGCGAGATTTAGCCAGCGGCAACATGTACATCCAGTTGTCCGGCCGCTGGTTTCGGTCTGGCAAGCAAGATGGCCCGTGGGTTTTTGTTCGCGCGGATAAACTACCCGAGGCCTTTAAGGACATCCCACCCGCCTCAGATATTGGCGGCATTAGAACGTCTATCGCTGGTACGGAAGAAGCCAATGAGGCGATAGCTGATGCACAAATACCGCAAACCTCGGCGATTAAGCGAAGTGAAGCAAAGCTAACCGTAACGTATGACGGCAAACCCCGGTTTGAAGTCATTAAAGACACAGAGATCGCTTATGCCGTGAACACTGCGGCTCAGGTGCTACGAATTGACGGCGAGTTCTATGCCGTAGACAACGGCGTGTGGTTTTCCAGTGCCTCAGCAGAGGGCGCATGGATTGTAGCTGACACCGTACCCAGCGATAAAATCGCAGCTATTCCGCCCAGCTCTCCTGTTTACAACACAACCTATGTCACCGTGTACGATTCTACGCCCGAGGTTGTCTACGTGGGTTACACCCCTGGATACATGGGGTCGTACCCTTATTACGGTGTGCCTGTTTACGGTACCGGCTGGTACTACCCTCCTTATATAGGCGCCGTTTATTACCCACGCGCACCCACCTGGGGATTCCATGTGGGCTACAACCCCTGGACGGGCTGGAACTATGGCGTGAGCTGGGGTGGGCCCTTCTACCGGGTCGGTGTGAGCTGGGGCGGCGGCTATCACGGCTACCATGGTGGCTACTGCTGCGGCGGGAGATACGGTGGCGGATACCACCACAACGACGTCAACATCAATACTGGCGATATCAATATCGGCAACAGTATCAGCGTGGGCAATCGCAACAAGGTTGGCAATAACATTTCCAATTCCAGTCGAAAGAACAACCTGTATAACAATGACAAAAACCGTCATCGAAATGCTGATAAGAATGCATTGAAGGGTCAGCGGCAAGTTGCGCGCAGTAACACAGCGCGCAAAAACGATTTATACGCCAGTAAGACCGGCCAGGTGGCACGCAAGAATGCTGGCCAGTGGCAGGTGCGGAACAACAACAGCTGGAAGAATACGTCCAACAGCAAGCCCGCTTCAGCGAAGACTTTGCAACGCCACAAGCCGACCAGCATGCCAGCGCAGCGCGCGCAATCGCGGCCTCAGCTGAATCATCAGACCATGAATCATCAGACCATGAATCATCAGAACATGAATCGTCATGCTCAAGCGCGCCAGCGCGGTGGAGCCCGCGGCGGTGGTAGGGGACGCCGTTAGGGCTGACCAAAGATCATGGGTTTGTCAGAATTTTACCCAAAAAAAGGGCGCATAAAGCGCCCTTAATTATCTTGCTATTACCCAAACATTCTTAAAAAGAGGCAGAAAACGTTACGCCGTAAGTAGCAGGCTCATTCCACCATCCGCGAGAAGTAAGGCCGCCAATGGTTGACCACCTTTCCTCTCTTTCATCTGTAATGTTTCGACCCCACACGGATACCATGTAATTACTAATCGTGTAGTTTATGTTCGCGTTAACATTATGGATGCTGTCGAGGCTGCCTAATGGATTGTTCTGTGACTCAGTCTCCATTGAATCCCTGAAACGATACGAGATTCTTGCCTTAAGATCGCCATCGCCGATTTGGGTCGTATAAGACGTCGTTAGACCAAAGGTGTTTTCAGGCGTGTTACGTGGCACTAGGTCTGAATTGTCAGTGACAATTCCGTCACCGGTAAGATCAGCAACGTAATTATCGTACTCTGAGTTCAAGTAGCCATAAGTTGCCATAACGTCCCAGGCTTCACTAACTTGGTACATCACCTCTAATTCCAATCCCGTCATCTCAAGTGAAGAAGCGTTTCGAACAACGGTAGCTACATTTGATAGATTGACAGGGATCAAAATAGATTCTTGCTTGTCATCATATTCTGATCTGAAAATTGCACCGTTAAAGATCATTCTTCCGTCTAGCAATGTCGTCTTCCAGCCAAACTCGTAATTTTTAACATACTCAGGTTCGTAGGAAGGATCGATAAGATAATTAGCCTGTCGAGCAAAGAAACCACCACTCTTAAAGCCTTCGCTATAAGATGCATAATACATGGTGTTATCTGTAGGCGTATATCTTGCTCCAAGTTTTGGCGTAGTTTCAGTCCATTTAGCTTTAGCATAGTAAGGATTATAAATCCCAGGCCATGGCTCGTTTCTGTCTGGGTAATAACCCGGCGCAGATGAACCACCGACAAAATCCTTCTCTTCTTCAGTCCAGCGGAAACCTGCTGTCAGCGTCCATTGCTCATTCAAATACCAGTCTGCGGACGCGAACACGGCTAAGGATTCAGTGACCTGAGCCTGCCCATTGTTTCCAGCAACATCGTCTTCCCATGGGAAGACATCGGCGTATCCTGCAACTCCCTGTCTGCCAGGTGCCCACGTAGGATTGCCTAGACGTGATAACTGATAAAACAAGTCGTAAACATCCCAACGTTGCTCAAAGTCCGCTTCCCAATCATAGACGCCGGCGATAAATTGAACTTTTTCTGAAAATTGTGAGGTCACTCTGAATTCGTGACTCGTTTGCTCCCAATCATTAAAGAAATTCATTCTCAAAAGATGGACCGGCGCACCGTCAAAGTCTTGCATATTTTGCTCATCCATATCGCGTTGCGAATAGATGTAGGTGTACAAGAAGGCGTCCGTGTCGTAATTCGCTGTAATTATCGTTGACTCATACTCATTGTCACTAAAGTTTTTACTATCAGATTCAACTTTGTCCTTACCGTCGTTCGCGTCTTTTTCACAACCGTTTGCAGGGTCAAAACCGATCAGAGTAAGCGTACACGCTAACTCTCCAACTCTGTTCCTGTTCGTGTACGCGCCCTGCACGCTCGTATCTTCCATAACTTCGTAGTGAACTTTCAGATCGAAATTATCCGTCGGCGCCCAAAGTGCAGTGAAACCGTAGTTTGTTTTGTCATCGCCACCAACGTCTTCGTTCCGAGTGGTGTTACGGACGTGTCCATCATGCTCCACTTTGGCAGCAAACAACTTAAGTCCGAGCGTATCTTGAATAATGGGGATTTGAACAACAGCGTTAACATCTTGCCGGCCGTACTCACCAGCGGTTAGGCTCAGATCAGCCCCCATTTCGGTCAGGGAAACAGGCGTGCGGATGACATTAAGGATCCCGCCGGTCGTGTTTTTACCGAACAGTGTTCCTTGTGGGCCACGTAGTACTTCGATGCGCTCGATATCGAAATTATCAAGAAGCACGCCGCTCGATGTTCCCAGGAACATACCGTCCATCACAACCCCAATCGAGGGTTCGAAGCTTTTATCACTTTCAAGCGATGCGACACCCCGGATCGTAATCGCGGCACCACTGGCAATACCCGGTGTCCGATTAATGAACAGGTTAGGCGCAAAAGCCTGTATGTCCTCTAAACGACGCACGCTGCCTTCTCGCAGTTGATCTGTGATAGCTGTAACAGCTAATGGAACATCTTGAATCGACTCAGATTTTTTTCTGGCCGTGACAACAATCTCTTCGAGAGCAAGACTATTTCTCTCAGCAGTTTGTGCTGCTGCCTCATTTGAAAATGAACTAAAAGCGAAAGTCGCTATAGCCATTGCAAATAATGCAGCGTTAAAATTTTGATGGATTTTTTTAAACATAATGTTTTTCTCCCCCTTTGCGGTGTGGCGCAATGTATACACATTCTCCTGATATTGCCACCATTATGGTAATCAATTTGATGAATGTAGACGCGATCGTTATAAAACTAAGGGTTTTTGGATGTTAATTACCAATATGGTGGATATTATACCATTATGGTAATAACGAGCGGAAATTCTAGCTAAAGGCTGTTATGTTCGAAATTGACCGCGCGAATATACGATTGCTGAGTAACCATAAGTTAATACCCGTACCAGCAAGCTTTTTGCGAGACATCCAGGCGGGATCACAGCCTCGTCATCTCAATATCTTTCTGCGATAGTAGCTCCTCTCGATGAGAGGAATTGTTCTGATGGGTCTGAAGGGTCGTGCGGCTGTAACCGGTGTCGCAGATTACAAGAATGTTCGGAAGTACACGGGCAAACGGAAGTTCTTCCTGGAGCAGTGGGCAGAACTTACCCAATTGGCTCTCGCAGATGCTGGGCTCAGCAAACACGATGTTGATGGTCTGTGTTGCGCCGCGATTCCCGAGTCCACCATGTTTGCCCCGGCGACCATTGCTGAGTATCTGGGCCTGCAGGTCAACTTCGCAGAAACGGTTGATCTTGGCGGGGCATCCCCTGTCAGCATGATCTGGCGCGCTGCCGCCGCGATTGAAATGGGAATCTGCGAAGCCGTTGTCTGCGCCGCCCCTGGATTACCGATCCCATCCAATCCGAACCCACCACCCAAAGATCCGACCCGAGTCTATGGATCTACCAGTGCCAAATGGGGTTCGCCGCAAGCAGAGTATGACGTACCTTATGGCAACGTCGCGCAAAATGCCGGTTACGCGCTAATCGCGCAGCGCTATGCCGCCACCTATGGTTATGATGAACGGGCCCTGGCAAAAATAGCGGTCGATCAGCGGACCAACGCCCAAGGCAATCCCAATGCAGTCTTCTATGGTGAACCGATTACCATAGATGACGTATTGCAGAGCAAGATGATTGCAGACCCGTTACACATTCTTGAAATTGTCATGCCGTGTGCAGGAGGAAGTGCAGTCGTTGTAGTGAGTGAGCGTTTGGCTAAAAAGTGCAAACATCGGCCGGTCTTTGTGACAGGGTTCGGCGAGCGGCTGACAACTAGGTCTGTAACCTATGCCGAGGACATGACGGTATCACCGGTTGGACCGGCAGCAGCAAGTGCTTTCGCGATGTCCGGGAAAAAGCCAAAAGATGTTGATGTGCTTGAAGCTTACGACTGTTACACCATCACGGTGCTTTTAACGATTGAAGACTCTGGGTTTTGTAACAAGGGAGAAGGCACGACTTTCGTTAATGAGAACGACCTGACTTTCAGTGGCAGCTTTCCGGTCAATACTCACGGTGGACAACTAGGTGCGGGGCAAGCTGCAGGGATGGCAGGTGGTATGTCACAGCCTGTTGAAGGTGTCCGACAAATAATGGGTAGGGCTGATGGCCGTCAGATTGCCAACTGCAATGCTGCGCTGATCACGGGCACAGGTGGCATTATGAGTGAGCAGTCCGCGATAATCCTGGAGGGTGCTTAACATGGCGTCGATCAGGCCGTTACCTGTTCCTACTCCGAATAGCGAACCTTTCTGGAAGGGATTGGCAAATCATCAAGTGATATTGCAACAGTGCGACGACTGCGCCGCCTGGGTTTTTTACCCGCGCAGTCACTGTAACGGCTGTCTGTCACCCAACCTTACCTGGAAGGGGGTTACGGGTAACGGCACCCTTTACAGTTACACAGTGGCACGCAGACCAACCGCACCGCAATTTGCTGATGATATTCCTCAACTGATTGTCGTTGTCGAACTGAACGAAGGTGTTCGCCTGAATTCGGTAATGATCAATGTTGCGCCAGAGGCGTTGATCATCGGCATGGCAGTAAAACCCGTGTTCCAGCTGCAAGACAGCGCGACGTTACTTTATTTCGAACCCGCGTAAATGGTGCTGATCAGTCGCCTTCATTCCTGCGCCATTTCTTGACAACTTTGTGCAACAATTTACCGGTTTCATTGTAGGGGAATTCTGAGTGCATCGATTCAATCTCAGCCATCGAGTTATACAGGGTCTACTTACTGAACGTGGCGCCACTGCGCGCTGACTCCAGTGGCGCATTCACTGTGCTGTTTCGTGAACCATTGTAAGACTACTGTTCTGACATGACTCTGGCAAAAGCTTCTGGTGTTCGCCAACGGGAACTCGTCAGCCGGAGCAAATACATAATGGCTGTCATCAGGATCATTGAGACGAACACAACCCAGGAAACTTTCGGCCCCAACTCCCACACTTTAATCACAAAGTACTGCACGGCCAGCATCAACCAATGAATCAGCACGCTCGCCCACATCAGCCAACGTGTATCACCAGCACCTCGAAGTACACCGCCGGCAACCAGAATAGTTGCATCGGCCATCACGTAGGTGGCTAAACCAATCATCATAAAAGAGGCGAGTGTTTGAATCTCGCCTGAGCTACCGGTTGCCAGAAAAATTGCCACCAGGGGTTCTCGGCCCAGATAAAACAACAGCGCCAAGATGCTGGAGTAGCCCAGGCCAAGCATAAAGCTAATCCGAATCACCTGACTCATGAGTGTCGTATCACCCGCCCCGATATATCGGCCGATCAAACTGATAATCGCGACGTTGAGCCCGATCATCGGGACGAAAGAAACGATATCCCAGTTGAACACTATTGCCGCAGATGCAGACTCGGCAATCCCGTAGGACTGGAACATCAGCAGAAACAAGTTAAAGGCGGCAACGTTAAGAAACATTTCAATGCCAGAAGGAAATCCAAGGCGCACAAACCGGCGCAGAATACCCCGGTCTAGCTGGAACGACTGCTTAACCATAAAACTGGTAGCGTGATGCGGCTCAAGATAGAAGTAGCAGAAGATCAACAGGCTGATTAATGAACTGATGATGGTGGCATAAGCAGCACCGGCAATTCCCAGTGCCGGGACTTCGCCGTAGCCGAAGATCAGTACCCAGGTAAGTGGAATATTAATCGCGACACCCACAGTGTCTGCAATCATAACAATGTGGGTTCGGCCGATTCCTGAAAAGTACGAGGCGATGCATGTCTTGGCCAGACTGAAGCTCGCGCCCCAGATCAAAATAATAAAGTACTGCCGCGCAAGTACCACCTGCTCGGGGGCGTGCCCCATGAACTCAAATGAACCCAGGCTAAGGTAGCCAATGGCGACGAGTAAAGGCGCAAAAAAAAGTGTTAGAAGTAGCCCCTGAGTCACTACACGGCTGCACTTGTCGAATTGCTTTCGACCAAAATATTGTGCAGTCAGCGCGTTGCCATAAGAGAGCACGCCAATAAACAGCGACATGCAAAAAAACGATGCTACTCCGCCGGCCAGTGATGCCCCCATATGTGTTGGACTCACCAGCGACATGAAGTAACGATCAGTAAAGATCATGACTGCGAACGCACCCTGAGAGATGATCATCGGGTAAGCGAGTCTTAGTAGTTCTTTTAAAGTGGCGCGATCCATCAACGGTGCTCAATTTAATCTGGTTCTGTCGAGTATAGATTTGACAGTTAGGCAAAAATTATTTCAGGCGCAGTTAGCAGGTTAAAGAGTAATAACGCAAGAAGGGGATGGTGTTGTTTCTTGGAACAACCTAAAACCATTACGATAAGCAGGAAGGCAGCATGTATGAAGACATCATTCTGAACACAATTCTAGTCGTTATCGGGCTGATCGAAGTAGCAGTAAAAGACTGATTGCCACGGCTAACATGCCGCCAAGCGGCAGGCGCTCGATATTTGCCGGGCTACTGCTTCATCTTACCGGTGAAGTCTGTCTCGACCTGCGGCATGAGGCGGTCTTGAAAGTGGTTCATTGGGCGAAATCAGGCCGATGTCCTGGCGTTTGAACTAATAATTCATCAGAATCCCGGATCGGCTGGATGTTCCGGGGCAGTAAGATACTGGATAACCTTTACGGAATCGTAGTTAATTCATATTATCTCCGCATAACATTGTTCATAACCCCCCCATATTCATTAGGTATCCCATTGTCTGAAGTATCGCAGCCCCTCATTAGTGAGAATGTAAAGCGCTACACGCTTGGCGTTTTAGTCGTCGTTTACACCTTTAACTTTATTGATCGACAAATACTCTCGATTCTTATCGAACCGATAAAAGCAGATCTCGGCATATCCGATTTCGGTATGGGACTATTGTCCGGGACTGCCTTCGCCATTTTCTATGCGACGTTAGGCATGCCTCTGGCACTTGTCGCAGACCGCTGGAACAGACGCAACCTTATCGGTCTGTCGCTGGCCGTTTGGAGTGGTATGACGGCTTTGTCAGGTTTTGCGATGAACTTCTGGCAGCTGGCAGTCGCACGCATTGGTGTGGGTATAGGGGAAGCCGGATGTAGTCCGTCTGCCCACTCAATGCTGGCGGACCTTTATCCAGCCAAACAGCGAGCGACAGCGCTGAGTATCTATGCCCTGGGCATTCCGATAGGCATCATGTTCGGTATGTTTGCCGGTGGTGCCATTGCCGATGCATTTGGCTGGCGTATGGCATTTTTTGTCGTCGGTATACCGGGTCTGTTGCTCTCATTTGTGGTGTTCCTGACAGTAAAGGAACCACCTCGTGGGCATGCCGATGGCGTGCAGACTAACTCAGCGGAGAAAAATCCTACTATTTTGGAAGTGGCCCGGTACCTGGCTACCCGTCGTTCGTTTTTACACTTGGCCACGGGCGGAGGTTTAACTGCTTTCGTTGGTTACGGTCTTGTTACCTGGGCGCCCACTTTTTTCGTTCGCAGTTACGATATGAGTCTCACCGAAGCAGGTTTCTGGCTCGGGTTGGTACTTGGGATTCCCGGTGGGGTCGGTATTGTTGCTGGCGGATGGCTTTCAGACCGCTTTGGTGCCAAAGATACGCGTTGGTATTTGTGGGTTGTGACTGTTGCCTTACTCGTCGCCGTTCCCTGCAGTGCTGCAGCATTCATGGTTGATGTCTGGTGGCTTTCGCTGTTGTTGCTCAGCTTTCCTATTATGCTTGGCAACTTCTATCAGGGCACGACGTTCGCCCAAGTTCAGGGACTTGCCCCGGTGCGCATGCGAGCTGTCGCCGCTGCAGTGTTGTTGTTTGTTCTGAACTTTATCGGTTTTGTGTTTGGCCCACCGGCTGTTGGATTTCTTTCTGACATGCTTGTTGGCACTTTTAATGCCGATGCGCTGCGCTATAGCCTTTTTGCCTGGGGTTTTGTGAACCTGTGGGCGGCGTTCCATTACTGGCGAGCGGGGTATTACCTTGCCGATGATCTAGCCCGTGTGGGAAGTAAGTAACGAAAACAAACTCGGTGTTTTCGTTTCAGTCTCCTGATGTCTATAGCGCCGAATTGATTCGTGGCTGACAGTCATACCTTGCTCGGCTAGAAGTTCTGTTATGCTTACGGGTATACCAATAGCTGTGATCCCCTGTGTATCGACATTTATTGCTTCTGCGCATGCTGGTTTTGTTGGGCGTAATCTCTTTCGGTGTTTTCCTGGCTTTTCAATATGGTTTTGTTGACCTTTTTGTCAGTGCCGATCGAAGTTACCTTTCATCCGTAATTCTTACGATGTATATAGCATTAACCATGCATTGGGTTTGGGTGGGTTGGTTACTCTCTCGGGACATTAATGATGCCGCATCGCTGGATGGCGGTTCGGTACCGTCCGGCACCGCCAGTCTTACCTCGGATTTGATTGAGAGATTGGAATCTAGTCTTGGTGGGGCTCGCAGAGAACGGCTCCTCAGCCTGTATTATGACCAGCTCATGAACAGACACGCCTTTGGGCATTTTGCCACCGATGTGCTGCTCAGATTGGGTCTGCTTGGAACGATTATCGGTTTCATCTTCATGCTTCTGCCGGTGGCAGACATCAAGGATTTTGACGGAGCGGTGATGCAGCGCCTGCTGGCCAGCATGAGTGGTGGCATGGCCGTCGCCCTCTACACCACGCTCGCCGGTCTTGTCTCCAGCACATTACTTCGATTCCAATATCATGTGCTGGATTCAGCAGCCGTCGATCTTGCTAATCGCGTGTCGACTCATGTTGAGACCCGTGCTGGATTAGGTGTCGATGAGACATAGAGCTTTAGATGGCAGCACATCAAGTGACGCCTTCACTGACCTTCTGTTTAATGCGCTGCTTGGATTCGCCATGATGTTCATCATAGCGTTTATGCTGATCAATGATCCTGAAGACGCGGGCAAGATCGATTCCAAGGCGGAGATGCTCATTACCGTGCGCTGGGCTGATGGTCATCCGGACGACGTTGACGCGTTAGTGGAAGGCCCGCATGGTGAAGTTGTCTGGTACCACAATCGTGATGGTGAACTGATGCACCTGGACAGGGACGATCGCGGGTTAGTAGCTGATCGCGTCACCCTCGACGGGAAAGAGGTATTGAACCCGATTAACCAGGAAACTGTTACGGTGCGGGCGCTGCAGAGTGGAGAGTATGTGGTGAACCTGCTGCACTACCAATCTAACTATGATGAAAGTTTGCCCGTCACCGTTAAAGTCGAAAAACTGAACCCTGAAGTATCTTTGGTTTACTACGGTACACGACTTCTCAAGGGGACAGGGGATGAGCAAACCGCAGTGCGATTTCGGCTGGATAGTGCCGGTGAAGTTGTAGGGACGAATGAACTCCAGAAGCGACTTCTGACCTTGGTTCTGGATAAATCCTGATGGCCAGCGCTGTGGTGCTGTTGTCTGTTGCCTATGTCGTTGTGGCCGCGCTGTTATTGAACCTTAACCTGAAAACCAGTCATGCGCCCCGAGTGAAGGTCGCAGCAATTGTTGTCACGACTTGTTTTTATATGGTGACTTGGTTTGGCTTTCAGGCGATGTCCGGTTGGGCATCAACGCAGCCGCTGCCTGAGCAATTCCGTCTATTGTGGGTTTCTATTGAGGAACGAAAGAAAGAGGACAGAAACCCAGGCTACATATACTACTGGGTGCGAGCGCTCGACGCGGCAGATCTGCCGGTTGGGCCGCCACGCGCGCATCGGGTCGAGTGGTCTGAGGCAGCGGCGGAAACGGCAGAAGCGGCAGCCTCTGCAATCGAGGAAGGGCAAGAGCTTAACGGGACGCTGTCGCGAAATCTAATGACCCCCAGTGAAGAGGGTGATGCGGTTTCGGGATACGCCGGTGAGAAGTCAGTCACCGGCGCTTCAGACGAGGAAGTGAATATTCGCTTCAACCGCGCACCACCCCGGCACCTGCCTGCTAAGCCTTTACCGGGTTAGCGCTGCTTACTTAAGCCACGTCAACCGGCCGGCATCGGGTTCACCCATCGCTAAACCACGGTCTTCGTGAGCCCTTGCTTTTACATAGTTGTGAATCAGCGCCGTATCATCCGGTGTTAAGGAATCTGCAAAAGACGCCATGCCAGCACCAGACAGCAGCCCCCCAAGCACAATGGCATCAAAATTGGTATGTGACTCTGCGCCCATCATTCGCAGGTCGGCGATCACCCCACCCGAGCGCACGATCAACCCATGGCAGGGCGCACAAAAGTCATGATAAAGCACTTCACCCTTTGCCAATTCTTCATCACTGACAGCTGCTAATTGTTGCTCAGGAATGGTCATATCACGCAAGGTGGGGGATGGCAGGCTTTCAGACCCCCCCAGTTTGAACACCAGCAATCGGCCGGTATTGCTGTAGGTAAGCGACGCTGGGTTTGCCGCTGGGTCAATGGGTGCGCCTGAAAAGAGATCCCCGCCGCCCGTACCAGTCAGGATAGACACATACTGTATGCCATCAATTTGGTAAGTGATGGGCGGCGCGAGCATGGAAACGTAAGTATTGAAGTCCCAGAGCACTTCCCCCGTTTCTGTATCATAGGCCGCGAACATACCAAGCACGTTACCCTGAAAGACTAATTCCCCTTCTGTCGCGAGTACCCCGCCATTCCAGTAATGGGGGAATTCAACAGCCCATTTTTCTTCACCGGTCAAAAAATTAAACGCTTTAAGATATCCCCGGACCTTTGGTTGCTCACCGATGTTGTCCACAAAGAGTTGGGCAATGCGCCCAAATTCAAGACCAAGGTTAAAGCGGCCAGGGTGCCGTTTGTAGAGCCCCGTCTTATGGTATTCATCCGACATGGCGTAGATGAGCGCGTTTTCCTGAACCGGTAAATAGGCAATACCGGCTTTCGCGTCGATCGACATGGCTTGCCAATTGTGCGCACCCAACGGACCAGGCAGCACCCACTGCGCTTCCTTATCGTAGGCATTAGCCTCAACTTCCACAGGTCGCCCGGTGTCCATATCTATATGCGACGCCCACGTCACTGCGGCAAAGGGGTTCGCTTTAAGCAAGGTGCCATCGTTGCGGTCAAGCACATAGAAGAAACCATTCTTGGGCGCCTGCAGCAAGACTTTTCGCTCGACCCCATCTATCTCCATATCGGCTAGGGCGATATCTTGAACAGCCGTGTAATCCCAGTTGTCGCCCGGTGTGGTTTGGTAGTGCCATTTGTAGTCCCCGGTATCAGCATCAAGCGCAACAACCGACGAAAGAAACAAATTATCACCGCCCCCAGGCGAGCGGATCTCTCGAGTCCAGGGCGAGCCGTTTCCGACGCCAAGATATAGTGAGTTCAGGTCTGGATCGTAAACAATCGAGTTCCAAACGGTACCACCGCCACCGTATTCCCAGTAATTCGTACCTTTCCAGGTTGCCGCTGCGAGTTTCTGCGCCTCGCCTTCAAAGGGTTTAGACGGATCCCCCGGGACAGTAAAAAAGCGCCACACTTCCTCACCGGTGTTTGCATCATAGGCGGTGACATACCCCCGGACGCCAAATTCAGCGCCGCCGTTACCAATAAACACTTTGCCGTTGGCCACGCGCGGGGCCCCGGTGATGGTATAATAACGGTCCCGGTCGGTAATAGTGTCCACTTCCCAGACTTTTTCACCGGTCGCTGCATCCAGCGAAATTAGCCGCCCGTCGAAACTGCCGAAATAGACCTTCCCTTTGTACACAGCAACGCCGCGATTGACGACATCACAGCATCCACGACGACCCCACTCGCGAGGCACTTGGGGATCGTAGGACCACTTTTCTTCGCCCGTAACGGCGTCGATGGCATACACCCGGCTCCAGGTGCTGGTGAAAAACATAATGCCGTCGACCACGATCGGCGTTGCTTCGAGTGCTCGGTTTGTGTCCATATCCTTGTACCAGGCCAGGCCAAGGTCTTTTACGGTTTCTTTGTTAATCTGCTTAAGAGGAGAGAAGCGTTGTTCTTCATAGGTGCGCCCATGAGCCAACCAATTGCCTGGTTCGGAGGCAGCATTGTTGATGCGAGCATCATCAATCTGTCCGATAGCAGAGGTCGCTGGGGCTTCTTTGGCCGTCTCTGCAAGCTCTGGCGCTTCTGGTGCTTCTGAGCAAGCGGCGATGAATAGTGTAGCCATAACAAGCAGGACAGTGGGTGCTTGGTGCATGTGGTTTTCCCCTGATTTTCGATACCTAGAAGATACGCGTGTTTTAGGTTTAGTGCCAGCGGTGCCCGAGGCGCCGTAACTTAGGCGCGGTATAGGCTTCTATCGACGCTACAAAAATAGACCTTTTAGATCACAAAGGCATCACCTTTGTGCGCGGTTTTTTACATCCTAAAGACTATAATAGAGCCGTTCAGCATGGGCACGCTGCAAGAATAAACAGCTACTCGGGACACATTCGAATATGTCAAATATTACTCTGGTCTGGCGGATACTGGTTGTCTTCTTTGTTGTCGAGTCGACAATCATGATGACGTTTTCGAGTTTCCCGGGCCTTGAGCTTTATTTCATAAACCAACACTCGATGGTTCTTGTTGCGCTCGACGCAGTCATCCTGACACTCATATCCGGTCCGCTAATGTATTCCTGGGCCATTCGTCCGTATATAGTGGCACGGGGTAACGCTGAAACGCTTCGACTTACCAAAATCATGGGCGAGTTGTCGACGGTATTTGATACTGCGAATGCCCCGTTCTTCGGTATAGATTTGCAAGGCAGGGTCAATGAGTGGAACCTGCATGCAGAAAAGATTACTGGCTTTAGTAAGGAAGAGGTGTTGGGTCGGGATCTTGTGGCCGATTTTATTACTGAAGACTATAAAGCTGCGGTAGGCGTGGTTCTGGAGCAAGCACTGGAAGGCGTAGAAACTGCGAACTTTGAATTTCCATTGTTCGACCGATCTGGAGGTCGGGTTGATGTTCTATTTAATACAACGACACGGCGTGATATCTCCGATGAAATCACTGGTGTGATTGGTGTGGGTCAGAATATTACAGAACTGAAATATAAAGAACAACAACTTCAAATAGCACTGGCTAAAGCGGAACGAGCAGCTAAAGTAAAAAGCCAGTTTCTTGCGGCAATGAGTCATGAAATTCGTACACCTATGAATGCAGTACTAGGCATATTAGGGTTGTTAAAGGATTCTCCTTTGGATGAAATACAATCCGGTTTTGTTCGTACCGGGGAAGAGGCAGGAAAATTACTATTAACAATTATTAGTGACATTCTTGACTTTACCTCTATGGAATCACATAAATTACGTCTCAATGATGCTTTCTTTGATTTACATAGGTCTCTAAATGGCTGCATTAATATCACGAAGCCCTTAGCCGAGGAAAAACATTTAAGCCTGACGCTTATTATTCTGCCGGGTTTACCCCGCTATGTTAGCGGTGACTCAAGTCGCTTGCAGCAAATAATAATTAACCTCGTTGGTAACGCGATCAAATTTACAGAGAGCGGTGAAATAATCGTTACTGCCGCGGCCCAGGTACTTAACAATAAGGTGATATTTTCATGCTCTGTTAAAGACTCGGGTACAGGCATTGCAGAAGCTTCCATGGGAACTTTATTTGATGAATTCACGATGGTAGATCAAAGTCATAGCAGACGTCATGAAGGAACCGGGTTAGGCCTGGTTATTTGTAAACGCCTGGTAGCTCTAATGAAAGGACATATCGGTGTAGATAGTACTCTGGGGAAAGGAAGTACATTCTCATTTAAAGTTAAACTTGGAAAAGTCGAAGATAAAGACGGTGCCGATAGGTTAACGATAGATAGTCAGGAATCCCCGCCCACATTACCGGATAGTCCTATCCGGATTCTATTGGCAGAAGACAATCTCATTAACCAAAAGATCATTAAAACTATGCTAGGAGCAAAAGGATTGTCTATTGATATTGTGTCAAATGGCGAAGAGGCGCTCGCTGCAGTCGCTAGCCGAGCCTATGATATTGTATTAATGGATGTGTCTATGCCTAAGATGGATGGGATGGAATCGACGGGAAAAATCCGTCAACTTCCTGGCTCTGCAGGTAAAATTCCAATTGTTGCCCTGACTGCCCACACAATTACTGGTGACCGAGAACGAATACTAGCGTCAGGTATGGATGATTATCTGGCAAAGCCGGTAGATATTTTCACCACATTAAACTGCATTGCTCGATGGACAGACCCCGCCCGTGTAAGTATTTCTGGGTAGCTGTCAGGGGTTAGATATAGTCGGCCGAACGATCTTTGAACATGATCATAAACCCGTTGAGCCCCGTCCTCCAATTTCGGGCCGGCATCGTCCACTTCTTTAATGCCGCCCGGATGGCCAGGTAAATAATCTTCTTTGCAGAATTGTCAGTCGGAAACAACTTCCGTTTCCTGGTCGCCTTACGGATAACGCAGCCGAGTGACTCAATGGCCGGTTGTTTTCCGAAGTAGTGATAAAACGTTTTTCGCCAGGGATTTCTCTAAGACCCGCAAAGAATAAGCCTGGGTTCACGCGCCTGTTGGCACTACAAAAATTGGCATTTTGAATCACAAAGGCATCACCTTTGTAGCCAGTTTTTTACATCTAAAAGACTAAAATTAAGAGTAACAAAATCACCTTGGCTGAATATTTCGTTCAATTGTGCATCGCA